>Ga0247779_1000099_pt1 | contig 68400 bp, 57 predicted proteins | sample UWRJL221509R5_FD_179925 | JGI IMG/M metagenome (GOLD analysis project Ga0247779, IMG submission 179925) | Plant litter microbial communities from Arlington Agricultural Research Station in Wisconsin, United States - UWRJ-L221-509R-5 | ecosystem: Environmental > Terrestrial > Plant litter >... | reverse complement strand
GCCGCTCATTTGCTTGGTCCCGCCCCTACTCCCGGACCCGGCGGAGGAATCATGAAAGCCCTACGATACGGAATCATTTGCCTGCTCGCCGCTGGCCCGGTGTTAGTCGCTGCCTGCGGCGGTTCGGATGCCGGCGGAGATTCGACGGGCGGCGCAAACGCAGGCGGGGCGAGTCACAGCGCCGGCGCACCCGGCAATGCGGGCAGAACCTCCACGGCAGGAACTGGCCCCGGCAATCCAGCGTGTCCCGCGACGGTTCCGGCGGACGCCTCGGCGTGCACGGCCGGTGGCCAGACGACCTGTGACTACAGCGGCATGAGCTGCCGTTGCGCACGCATGGGCGGCATGCGTGAGTGGCAATGCACTGCCGCGCTCGTTTGCCCGGCGACGAAGCCGACCGTCGGCGAGGCTTGCACGCCAGCAGCGGGCAATTGCCCCTACGCGGGCATGGGCAGCTGTAGCTGTAGCGCCCAATCGAGCAAATGGGCTTGTTTTGGCGGCATGACCGGCGCTGCCGGGGCCGGCAGCGGCTTTGGCGGCTTCCCCGGCTTTGGTGGCTTCCCCGGCGTAGGCGGCCGACCCAGCGTAGGCGGCGCTCCCGGTACTGGCACCGCGGGCCAGCCGAGCACCTCGAACTGTCCAGCAACGAAGCCGGCGGCGGACAGCGCCTGCAGCGGGACTGATTCCTGCCCGTACACGGGCGGTGGCTGCGTTTGCACCAGCGACAAGTGGACCTGCCTCTGATCTGACGCGAACGAGCAACGCACGCGTTTCAGCGCGGCAAGCGACGGCTGATTGAAGCCGATCCCCTTGCCGCGCGGTCATTTTGTGTGCGCGAGCGGCTGCGATCAGCGCCAAAAGCGCGTCATGGCAAACTGCGAGAAGCTGCCGCTGGCAAAGCCGGCGACCATGATGCGCTCGGACGGCACGCGCTCGTCGGGCAGGATCAAAAGCGCGCTGCCCTGGTCCGGCTTGCTCGAAGCTGCCACCTCCGTGATCACCACGCCCTTTTGACCGAAGCTCGCGTCGAGCGTGCCTTGGGCATCGTAGCGAAGCAGCGTGGTGTTGCCGCTCGAGCCATTGCCCTCGTAGGTCCAGCCTGCGACGAGCAGCTTGCCGTCCGCTTGCACACCCAGGCCGTGGGCCTCGTTCCAGTTAGTGTCGCTGACCTGGGTCACGACCTTGCCGTCGACGCCGAACGCAGCGTCGAGCGCGCCGGACTTTCGCAACTTGGCCAGCGCAAACTCGTGTTGCGCGTGGCCGGCCACGACGATATCGCCCTCGGCGGTGAGCGAAAGCGCGCGCGCGGCGCCGATGGTCGAGCCGAACAGCCCCGTGACTTTGCCCTGCTCGCCGAAGGTCTGGTCGAGGGTGCCGTCCGCGCGAAAGCGGGCAAGCGTGAAATCGCCTTCACCGCCTGCGGCCACGATCCGCTGCTCGCCGGCGACGTCTTGCAGGGTCAACGCGTAAATCGAGTCGCGAGCGGAGAAGGTCGCAACGGTCGTGCTGACCAGGCCTGCATCGCCGAAGCTCGGGTCCGGCTTGCCGTCCACGTCGAGCCGCAACAGACCAAAATCCAGGCCGGTTTGCCCGCTGCTGCGGCTGCTGTCGCCGCCGATCACGATCTTGCCGTCGCTTTGCAGCGCCAGACAATAGGCGGTGTCGGCGTCGTCGCCAAAGCTCACGATGGTTCTGCCCTTGTTGCCGAAGCTCTCGTCCAGCTTGCCGTCGGGCTGGTAGCGCACGACGCCAAAATCCAGGCCCAGGGCACCACTCGCGCTGCCGGCGACCACGATGCGACCAGCCTCGTCTACGGCGATGGCTCGCGCCACGTCCGAGCCCTCACCGACTTCGGTCGTTACCACGCCATCGCTACCAAAGCTGGTATCGAGCTCTCCGTCGCGGTTCAAGCGCAGGACCGTGAAGTCTCCGCCATGGGCATGGCTGGTGCCGGCCAGCAGCAGTTTGCCGTCGGGCTGCGCGGTCATCGCATAGGCGTAGGCGTCGGTGCCGCCCACGGGGACCAGCACTTTGCCGCCTTGAAAGCTGGTATCGACGGAGCCAGGTGGCCCGTACACGGTGACACTGAGCTCGCGCGAGTCCGAAAGCTCTTCAGACTTGCCGTGGATCTCGACCTGAGTGGGGAGCGAGTGCGGCGCACTGTCAGTCGCCGAAAGCTCGAGCTCAGCGCTGGTTTCGTCGGCCGAGATGGTCAGCGGAGCGGCCACGACGCCGCGGGGCAGGCCTTCCGCAGAAACCTCGACTGGCCCTTCGAAACCGTCTTTGCGCTCCACGCTGACTTTCACGGTGGCGCTGTCGCCTTGCAGCACCGGCAGCTTGCTGGCCTCCAGGGTGAGTAAAAAACGGCCTTCGCCAGGCGGCGTCATTTCTCCCGGCTTCGGGTCCGGTGAAGCCGTCGTCTCGGAGCCCGAGCCCGAGCAAGCGAGCTGCGGAAAGAGCGAAACCAGGACCAGCGAAGCCAATGCAGAACGAGTCAAGTTGTTCATGCCAAGCCTTCTGGGGAAGGCCGCGCGTTTCTGCTGCTAAAAGTTTCTTAAGCGATGCTTATGCGTTCGTTGGCGGGCCGGCGCGGCGGCTAGCACCTGGGGGGGATGCGCCCGGTCAGGGCCTCGCTTCGGGTGTCAGTTGAAGCAACTTGCCATTCGAGCCGTCGGTCAACAGATAGAGCGCGCCGTCGGGTCCTTGCACGACCGAGCGAATGCGCTCCGAGCGGCTGGTGAGCAAGCGCTCTTCGCCCACGACGCGGTCTGCCTGCAACACGAGACGCACCAGCGCTTGGCTCGACAGGCCGGCAATGAAGAAGTTGCCCCTCCATTCTGGAAAAAGCTCGCCCGAGTAGATGGTGAGCGCGCCGGGTGAGATCACCGGATCCCAATAGTAGACCGGCTGCTCCAAACCAGCTGCCTGGGTGGTGCGATGGATGGGCTGACCCGAGTACTCCTCCCCGTAGCCGATGGTCGGCCAACCGTAGTCCTTGCCGGGCTCGATCAAGTTGAGCTCGTCACCGCCGCGTGGCCCCATCTCTGCCACCCACAGCCTTTTTTGCGCGTCGAGCGCGGCGCCGAGCACGTTGCGATGACCGAGCGTCCAGATCTCGGGACGAGCGCCCTTTCGCCCAATGAACGGGTTACCCTTCGGTACGCTGCCGTCCGCTTCGATGCGCACGATCTTACCGAGGTCACTCGCCAGATCTCGCGCCTGCACGCGGCCTTTCGCGATCGAGCGCTCGCCGAGCGTCACGAACAGCAGGCCATCGGGCGTGAACAGCAGACGGCCGCCCGCGTGCTTCGTGGAGTCGAGCGTAGGCTGCATGCGAAAGATCACCCGCGGCTGCTCGAGCTTGGGTGATGCACCGTCCAGAAAACGAGCGCGCAGCACCGCCAGCCCATTACCGCCGTCGCGCGGCTCGTAGTAGCTCAGATAGACCAGTTGGCTCGTGGCGTAGTCCGGGCTCAACGTCACATCGAGCAAGCCGCCTTGATCCCCGCCGGCCACGCGTGGCACTCCCTCCAGCGCGACCGGTTTTTTCCCGAGCGACACGAGCAACAGCCTGCCGTCGAGCTTCTCCGTGATGAACAGGCGCCCATCGGGCAGGAACGCGATCCCCCAAGGGTGAGCGAAGCCCGCGGCGAGCTCGCTCACCTTGAATGGCGTCCGCGTGTGAACGGCGGGGGCACGCGTTTGCTGCGCAAAGGCAGGCTTGAATTCAGGCACGTTGGGTGGTGCTGTCTCGACGGGTTGCCCGCCGCTCGGGCCCACGCGCGCCTCCGTGGCCTGGCCCTGACCGTGTGCGGCCTGCACTCGGGCGACTTGCTCCGGCTCGTGCGTCACCACCGGGACAGGAGGGCGGCTGCAGGCAACGAGCCAAGTCAACGCGGGCACGGTGAGGCGATGCGCTCGCTGCATGCTCTTGTTCTAAGTGGCAGAGTCGAGATGTCCAGCGCTGCGCGCGGATCGCTCAGCAAAAACTGGCTCGCTGCATGCACTCGCGGTATTGAATGCCCCGTGGGAGTGAGTGAGAGGAGGGAGCGGGCGGCCGCAGCGGGGATTGGGGCGTTCTTGCGGGCAGGGTCGTGCTGGTGTTGCGGAGTGCGCCGACGGCCGGGACGAGCAGTATTGCTTCGCTAGCGCTCGACGCTGGGCTAGTCGCTCGTTCGTGGCACGCAGCGTGCTCTACCTAGCCCGTGAGGAAGCTGGTATCCGCCGTTTTGGCGCTCGTTTTGTGCGGCTTTAGTGGGCACGCTTTGGCGCAAGCAACGCACCCGGGGCCCTTGGGTGTGACTCAGGAACCACAGCGGCGTGAAACTGGCGCACCCAGCGAGGAGTCCCGCAGCTGGTACGGGGACCAGGTGTTGATCAGTGACGCGGTGACGGTCAGCATGTTGGGCGCTGGGCTCGGGCTTGCGCTCTCGGACAACAAGGCCGGGCACTCCGCAGCGGCGACCATGATTCCGATCGGCGCGCTCGGCTACGCATTGGTGCCGGCAACGATCCACTGGTTCCACGGACGGTTTACCATCGGCTTGGCAAGTATCAGCGTGCGTGTCGGCGCGCCGGTGTTGGGCCTACTGATCGGTGCGCAGTTCAACTGCCCTCTCCCGCCGGACGGAAGCGAGCACCAGTGCGAGTCCGGGTCGGACCTGGCGCCGACGCTCGGACTATTTGCAGGCTTGGCCTTCGCATCGTTGCTCGACGCTGCCGCGTTTTCCTATGACGATCCCAGCGCCGAGCGCAGCCAGTCGGCAAAGTTTGGGCTTGCACCCTTCTTGTCAGCGGACGGAAAGCGCGCCGAGCTCCGGGCTTATGGCACGTTTTGAAGGTGTCGACGCGGCCCACCGCGGCGTGCCAGAGTCACGTGGTGCGCTGGCGCTTCCCCGACCCGAATGACGTTCCCGAAACCGAGCGGCGGACCGCGCTGCTGCTGGCCATCGACCGCTTCTGGCAGAAATTCAGCCAAACGGCGCCAGAGATCGTCAAGACGTTTTCGCGCGACTCCGAGCTGGACATCGCCGAATTCATGCACCAGCACCTGAGCGTCATCGATCAGCGCCTGATGTGGGAATATGGCCGTGGCGCACGTGGCCCCGGACATCGGCTGGTGATCACCCCTGAATCCGAGCGAGCATTGCGACCGCTGGTCGACACGCTGCTGTCGCGTGCACCGGCGCTGCCCGATTGGGAATTCTACGCGCATCGCTTGGCTGAACCTGTGGAGGAAGCGATCGCCACGGTCGAGGGACGTACCCAGGTAGACATGAGCAACTGGCAGGTCCAGGCGAGCCTCGGCGAGCACCACTTGCTGGATCTGAAGTGGTTACTCCCGCCCGATACTCGCGGCGAAAACCTGCAATACGCCGCGTTCGTCGCCAGCGAAGCGCTCTTGGGTGAACAGACGATGGTCACTTGGATCGGCGAAATCAGCGTCGAGGAGCGACCTCGCCGGCGGGCGCTCAGCCGCCTCTTCGGCCGCTCGGAGGCAAGCACGCAGACTGAGCCGGGCCCCGACTCACTCAAGTCTCGCGTCGACTCGCTGATCGCGGAAATCGATGGCAATTTGCCCGCGGAGCCGCAATCGGCCATCGATCATGAGCAGGGCGTGGAGTACACACTCTTCACGCTCGAGCCCACGGAGGACGAAGCGGACTACGCGGGTCGCTTCGATCTCTTCACCAGCGTCACGGCCGGTCTCCCGGAGATGTGGCAAGCAGCCCATTGCAACTTGGCCTTCTGCTCGCGCCGTTTCTCGAAGCACGGCGAGACCTTCTGCTACGCCAAATTGGACGGCCGGGACTCCGCCGATCATGGGGATATCGACGCGCGCGCGAAAATCGAAGACGCGCTGAACGAAGCCTTGCGCCCGAACGGGCTCGGCGCAGTGGTCGGTGGCGGAACTGGCCGCCGCTACACCTACATCGATCTTTCAATCCGCCATCTGGACCACGGACTCGCAGAGGTGCGGCGGGTTCTCCAGTCCGTGGGCGTTCCCACGCGCAGCTGGCTCTTGTTCTTCGATGATCACTTGGCCGATGAATGGCTCGGGATCTACGACGCGACGCCCGCGCCACCAACCGGCGAAGCCGACGAAGCCGACGAAGCCTGACGCGCGGACGGACCCTCAGCGTAGAACCTTCTCGATCGCCTTTCCTTTTGCGAGCTCGTCGATCAGCTTGTCGAGTTGCCGGATCTTCCGCATCAGCGGATCTGCGACTTCTTCGACGCGCACACCACAGACGACCCCCTTGATCAGCGAGCTATGGGGATGAATGCCCGGCGCCTGGGCGAAGAAATCTCTGAAGTCGACCTCTCGCTGTATCTGACGCCGCAAGCCTGCTTGGTCGTAGCCGGTCAACCAGCAGATGACTCGGTCGACTTCTTCCTGCGTACGATTCTTACGCTCCGCCTTCTTGACGTAGAGCGGATACACCTTGCAGAACTTGGTCGTGAAAATGTCGTGCTTCGGCATTTCGCTTCCGAGTCTACCCCAGTCGGCGACCTCGAGCCGCTCCGACGCGCGGCCGCTGTGCGCTGGCGAGGGTCGCAATTCAAGTGCTCTGCGGTTAGGCTGCTGCCAATGTTAGCGCTCTCAATCGCCGGCTATCTGGCGGTGCTCGCGGCCTTGGTTACGGCCACTCAGGGTGGGGCAAAGCTGGGGGCCCGCCTGTTTTTCGTGCATGACTTTCGCTGGTTCGACAGCCAACCCGCGAGCGCCGCATGGTGGCGTCGCTTCGGAGTGCGTTCGACGAGCGCCCTCGCGTCGCTATTCGTGTGCGTCGCGCTGTTTTGGTGCGGCTACTTTTTTGCGGGTGACGAAGTAGCCACGACGACGGTGTTCGTTCACGCCGGGCCCGCGCGGGATGCCGGGATGATGGACGGAGATCGAGTCGTGTCGATCGACGGCACGAAGGTCGACACTTGGGAGGCGCTTCGTCAGGCCGTCCAGGGCGGACGCGAGCGGCAGATAGAGCTCGAACGCACAGGTATTTCGAGGGTACTGCGCGTCACCCCGGATGCTCACGGCCGCATCGGTGTTGCGCCGCAGGATAGGAATGTCCCGCTCGGCTTCGTCGACTCAGCCGTGCGCGCGCTGCGGCAACCGTTCAGGGTCATCAGTGCCAAGATTCGCGGTGCCACCAGCGGCCTGGAGGTCCAGGGGCCAGTCGGGATCGTTCGCGAAACGAGCAAGAGTGGCAAACGCAACGGATGGTCGATGTTTTTCATGCTCGGCAGCATTGCCGCGAATTTTTGGCCGCATTTGGCGGGCTTGCAGCTCTTCGACGCCGCGACGCTGTGGCTCTTTCGCAAGACGGCTCCAGCCGCCGAGGGCGACTCCTTTTGGCGACTCGCCCGCTTGCAGCAGGGGCTTGGCCTGGCCCTGGTTTCTCTCGTCGCGATGCTCGCGCTGGTGACTGTCGATGTACTCTGCAGCGTGCCGGGCTTGTTATCGGCCATGATGCTGCTGCTAATGCCGGCCCCGCTCGCGCTCGTGCCATTGACGTGGCTCGTGGGGACGCAGTTTTGGGGAGTCGGCCGTTCGTCGCTGATCATCGTCTTCGGGATGCTGATCCCCTGCATCGCACCGCTCGCATCGGTCATGTTGTTGCTGCGCGCCCGCCGCGAGCTGCGCGGTCGAGGCTTCCGCCTCGGTTGGCTCGTGGTGAACGCGCCGGCGGAAGCCTACGGCCTCGATTGACTCTCGAAACGCGCGAAGGGACTCGGCAGTCAGCGCGGGCGTTTCCTGCCGCGTGTCTGTCGTCAGGAGCCGCGTGCAGCAGTGCCTGAGCCCCGTGTTGCGCGCGCTCAATATCGCACTAGTAGGCGAAGCACCCCATAGCGATCGACTCACTCGGGCTCGAATTTTTGCGCTCGTGCTTGTCTTTGCGAACCGGCTAAGGCGCACTATTGCGCCCGAACGAGCAGCAAATTACGCTGGGGAGTTGGCGCAGCATTCGCTCGAGGAAATAGGCAAGTAGTGTCTCTGGTGAAGCTTTTCGGTGTAGTGGCGATTGGTTTGATGGGCTGCTCGGGCCCGCAGGGGAGGGCTGACGGGGCGAGCGCTGGTTCCGGCGCAACCGGGGGCCTTCCAGCCGTCAGCGGTGGCAGCGCTGGCGCGACCGGAGGCCAACCGGTTGGTACCGGTGCCAGCAGTAGTGGTGGCGCCGGCGGCGCGCAAAGCGGGGCTGGCAGCGCGCAAGGCGGGGCTGGCAGCGCGCAAGGCGGCGCTGCGGGTAGCATCGATGCGGACAGCGGCGGGGTCGGAGGCAGCGCGCTGCCTGACTCTTGCTTCGGCGTCACCTGCAACACGCCTCCCGCTTCCGACTGCACCAGCGCGTCGCAGCTCGAAGCGTACGACACGACAGGGGCCTGCGTGGATGGCGCCTGCAGCTATCCTTCTCATGTGATCGAGTGCGCCTGTCACAATGGCGCGTGCAGCGTTGATCCGTGCCTTTCGCTGACCTGCGCGTCGCCTCCAATCCCCAGCTGTCAGAGCCCGAGCACGTTGACCACGTACGCGGCCCTGGGCAGTTGCGAGGCCGGCAGCTGCAGTTACCAAGCGAACGAGTCGGCGTGCAGCTTCGGCTGTGACGCCGGCGCATGCAAGCCCGACCCGTGTGACGCCGTGACTTGCAACCAACCGCCAGCTGCCATTTGCAAGAGTGCGACGGTCAAAACCAGCTACGCGCCAAGCGGCGTGTGTGCCGGAGCTGTTTGTAGTTACGCGGCCATCGACACCGCCTGTGACTTTGGTTGTGCCCAAGGGGCTTGCAAGCCCGACCCTTGTAGCGGTGTCAGTTGTGAGCAACCGCCAGCGACGAGTTGCACCAGCGGTTCGGAGCTGAAAACTTACGACCAAATCGGTAGCTGCGTCGAGGGTCTGTGCAAGTACACGTCGCACTTGGCCGCCTGCACCTGTCAGGCGGGTGCGTGCAACTCGGATCCTTGTTTCGGCGTGACTTGCGCGTCCCCACCGAGTGCTAGCTGCAAGGACCCGAGCACTCGCACGACCTACGCCAGCAGCGGCAGCTGCAGCGCAGGAGCATGCAGTTACCCAGCGCAAGATACCGCCTGCGTCTTCGGTTGCGTGGATGGCGCTTGCAAGCCCGACCCCTGCGCGTCCGTAACCTGCACGGCGCCGCCGCCAGCCGTCTGCAAGAACCCCAGTACCCTGACCACGTACGCCGCCAGCGGGACCTGTAGCGCCGGCGACTGCGGCTACGTGCCGCAAGACACCGCCTGCGCTTTCGGTTGCGCGAATGGCGCCTGCAAGGCCGACCCCTGCGCCTTGGTGAGCTGCGACAGCCCACCCGCAGCCATCTGCCACGACGCCAATACTCGGACCACCTTCGCAGCCGGTCAGTGCTCGGCCGGCACCTGCAGCTACATGGCGTCCAACACCACGTGCGCCTTCGGCTGTGACGACGGGGCCTGCCTGGCAGATCCGTGCGCAGGAGTGACGTGCAACCAGCCGCCCGCTGCTACGTGCAAAAGCGCGAGCACCAAAACCACTTACAGCGGCGCTTGTAGCCAAGGCAGTTGCCACTACACGCCGGTGGATACCGCCTGTGCCAGCAACCAAACCTGTGGCGGAGCTGGCGTCTGCGCAGTGTGCAAGACAGACGCCAGCTGCGGCGCGGCCTGTGCGGCCTGCTCGGGCAGCACCCCGAGGTGTAAGGACCAAGGTGCCACCTCCCAATGCGTCGCATGCGTGTCGGACGGCGATTGTGGGGGCTTGAAACCCAAATGCAATACTGCGATCGGCGTGTGCGAGCCGCAGCCTTCCTGCGTTGGCCTCGCCAAGACCTGCGGTCCCAACGGCGACCAAGACTGCTGCTCGGCGCATACCGTGACCGGTGGCACGTTCAACCGTTTCAACGATGAGAACGCGCCCGCGACGGTCAGCAATTTTCGGCTCGATGACTACGAAATCACGGTCGGGCGTTTTCGAAAGTTCGTGGCCGTCTACCAGAAAGACATAATTCCGCGTGGCGCCGGCAAGAACCCCAACGGGCTGCCCAGCGCTGGGTGGCGTTGGAGCGACGACCTCCCCCGCGACCAAGCTGCGCTCAAGTCCGCGCTCAAGTGCGATGCCGCTCGACAGACGTGGACCGACAACGCGGGAAGCGCGGCGGCCGAGAGTCTGCCCATCAACTGCATCGATTGGTATCAGGCCTTTGCGTTCTGCATTTGGGATGGCGGGCGCCTGCCCACGCAGGCCGAATCGAACTACGCCGCGGTGGGTGGTAGCCAGCAAACGGTGTACCCATGGGGCAGCACGGCGCCAGACTGCAGCTACGCGAACTTCTTCGGCGCGATGGCTGGCAGCGCGTACTGTGTCGCACCGGGAACGGGCGGGCTTGCCCGCGTCGGTTCCTATTCAGTCAAAGGAGATGGCCCCTTTGGTCAGTCCGACTTGGCCGGCAACGCTGATGAATGGGTGGAAGACTACTCCTATAGCATTCCTCCAAACCCATGCGTCGATTGCGTCCAATACACGCCATCCGCCACCCGCGTGCTGAAAGGTGGAAGCTTCGGCAGTGTCGCACCAAGCCTGCTGAACGCCGTGCAGTACGGCAGCGACTACCCCAACGTTCATAAGAGCTTCCATGGCGCTCGCTGCGTCAGAATCCCGTAGCTACTGACACGAACGCTCAGGTCTTCGCGGGTTCGAGGGTCACGCTACTCAACGTGCCGACCGAAGTCGGCGGAGGTGATCAGTGCCGAGCTTGCCGCGTCCAGCGGGTGCCCGAGGTCTGTCGAACGTGAGATGACAACCGTCATGCCCGAGTGGGATGAGGTGTGAAAAGAAGGGGGCATGACCTGCAAGGCTCTTCGTTGGTACCGCGCGACTCGGCTGACGGCGCTTCTGGCGCTCGGCCTGGGCTGCTCCGCGCCTGGTAAGGCGCCAGACGGCCGAGGGACTGGCACGGAGCAGCCGCGCGGCAGCGCTGGCGCGAGCGCCTGGTTTGCCGGGTCTAGTGGCGGAATGAACCTAGCGCTGGGCGAACAAGGCATCAGCGGTGGCTCGGGAACGGGGACGCCGACCGCCGCGGGCTGCATTCCGGAGCCGTTTCCCAAGGACTATGCGTGTCAGGGACAACCGGGACCTTGGGCAGAGGCGCTGCAGAAGACGCTCTGGTTCTTCAACGCTCAGCGCTCCGGTCCGGGAGTGCGTTGCACCGACGTGCAATGGCGTGGAGATGCCCACGTCGCGGACGGATCCATCCAGCTCGATCCCGATGCTCCGAACGGCGTCAACTTGCCGCGAGAATTCATCGAACAGCACCGCTCCGTGCTCGATCCGGACGGCAATGGCAGCGTGGACCTCGCTGGCGGCTATCACGACGCGGGCGACTACATCAAATTCACGCTGACCACGAGCTACGCGATTTCGATGATCGCCTGGAGCATGCACGAGTACCCGGAGGCGTATCGCAAGACGGGCCTCGCCGGCGAGGCGCTGGAGCAGATCCGATGGGCTGCCGACTACTTGATGAAAGCGACCTTCCTGGCTGAGGATGGGCGGCTGCTCGCTTACGCGCACCAGGTCTCCGATGCCAGTGACCATTCCTGCTTCTGGATGCCGCCGGAAGTGCGGCGCCCCGACTTGTGCCCCCGCAAGGCCTATTTCGTCTGGGATGGGAAGCCCGCCGCCGACGTGACGGCATCAGCGGCGGCAGCTCTGGCCCTGACCGCGCTCGTGACGACCGAGAACCGGACTTCTGCGGCTGATGACGAGTACGCGAAACGCTGCGTCGAGCGCGCCAAAGCCTTGTACGAGTTCGCTGCCCGCTATCCGCTCGAGCGAGAAACGGACGACGGAGGTCTGTACGTCTCCAACAGCTCCACCGACGATCTCGCCTGGGCCGCCATTTGGCTGTACCTGCTGGATCCCGCCAAGAATGGCGCCTACCTCGATGCCACGATTCACGGGGAGAAGCCCTGGCTTTCGTTCGGCTCGCAAAGCAACTTGATGATCCATACCCAGCCGAACCCGGAGCAGTGGACGCCCGCCTGGGCGGAGAGCTCACCCCACTCCTGGGACGCGCTGCGGGCGGGGGTCATCACCAAGGTGGCCCAGATCACGACCGAGCGGGGTGATGCCCAGGCCAGCGCCTGGCGCGACATCGCTCGCCAGATGGCGCAGGGCTTCAGCACGGGCTCCGCGACGCCCGACGGCTTCTACGTGTACATGAGCTGGGGTTCGGCGCGCTACAACTCAGCCGCGCAGTTCACGTCTCTACTGTATGCCAAGTACTTTCCCGATGATCCGAGCGCGCCCGCTTTCCGCGCCTGGGCGGAGCGGCAAATCGATTACATCCTGGGCAAGAACGACTTGGGCTTGTCGTACATCATGGGCTACACGCAGAGCTATCCGTTGCAGCCACATCACGCCGCCGGGCACGCTTCGATCTTCGGTCTGCCCGGAAAACCCACCGAAAATCGCCACATCATTTGGGGCGCGCTGGTGAATGGCCCCGGGGGTGACGGTCAACACGTCGACGCCCGCGATGACTTCGGCTCGAACGAGGTCACCATCGACTACAACGGCGCGCTGGTCGCCGCGCTCGCCGCGCATCTGTCGCAACGCGGTTCGGGCGAGTGCCCGCTCAAGGCGTTTCCTCCGCTCGAGCCGCCGATCGACGAGTTTTACGCGATGGCGAACCTCAACACCGAGCCGGGCGGGTGTCGCACGCAGGTGAACCTGCGCACCATGAACGAGACCATTCACCCGCCGCGCTACGACGAGACGCTCAGCGTGCGTTATTGGCTCGATGTACGAGAGGTGATCGCCGCGGGCCTGGATCCGACGAAGGCCGTCACGGGCTCGCTCTTCCGCGACACCGGGACGAACGCCAACCCCACGGATCCGACGGCGATGACCGGACCCATCGCCTGCGAGAAAGAGAAGAGCACCTACTACTTCGAGCTCGACTACACGGGTGCCAAGTTCTGGGGGCTGATTCCGGCGATCGGCGCCCCGCGTGATCTGCTGCTCGACTACGGGCTGGAGCACGCTGCCAGCTGCCCCTGGGATCCGAGCAACGACTGGAGCATGCAAAATCTCACTTTTGGAAAGACGGAAGATGTGGTCAAGACGCCCTTCGTCACCGTCTACAGCAAGGGCAACCTGATCTGGGGGACCGAGCCGCCCTGCAATGATGTCCCGCCGCGAACGGTTCCACCCCCGCCGCCGCCGAGCTATCCGCCGCGCTGAGCTGCCCCACGTCCTGCGAAGAACGGGCGTACGACGAGCTCGCCGCGCATCGCTAGCGGTTGAAGAAGGAGGCCTGCTGAAAGCGCAGTCCGTCCACGATCTGCTCGACGCGACTGGGCGAAAGCGATCCGATTCGTGCTCCCAGCATCGCCTTGTCGACGCTCGATACCTGCGACACGATCACGACGCTCGACAGCGTTAGATTGCCCTCCCCCGCATCCAGTCGCACGTTCCCAGGCTCGGTTGCCCGCTTCAGGTTGGAGGTCACGGCGCATACGACGACGGTCGCGATCCGGCTGTGATTGAATACGTCATCCTGAACCACTACGTGCGGATGGGCGACGCCCGGCACGGAGCCGCGCGACTCATCCGGAGCGACCCAAAACAGATCACCCCGGTTGATCACGGCTGCCGAGGGCCTCTCGCTGTGTGGGTCGTCGGTCTTGGCATCCATCTGGGGCAGCTCTGATGCCAAAGTCTGCGCTGCCGATGCGCTGAGCGCTACCGATCACAGCGGCGATGGCAGCGTCTGCAGGGGAGGGTGGGGGCCGAACTCGACCTCGACTTGCTGCATGCAGCGATCGACCGCGGCGTAGCAGACATCCTCCGCCGAAGGCGCGGACCCGAGCTCGAAGACTTTCGGAGCGCCCTTCGAGACGCACGCGCACCACCAAGGCCCGCCAGAGGCAGCCTGTTGGCATGTGAAGTCGAGCTCTCCCTGCCCCACGACGTCTACGGCTCCCAACCTCAGCGCTCGCGTGCAGACGAGCTTGGCATCGCACGCATGCGCTTGTGCATTCTTGCTCGCGATCTTGCAGTCGACAGGGCCGGTCGGTTCGAGCTTCGTGGCGCCCGTGCACGCGTCGAGCATGGTCCGGCAGGCGTCGGTGCCGATTTCGACGTTCGCCTGCAAGGTGAAGCTTGCCAGCAAACCTCCCTCGCAGGTGCAGATGGACTGCCCGTCTACGGAACCTTCCAGGCCCCCGTAACAGCCGGTGTAGCGCGTGATCGCGCTCGTGAGCGAAGCGCCATTGCTTAACGCCGCGCTCTGGGTGCACTGGCGTGTCACCCCGCAAGTCGTCGGCGTGGGTGTGTCGAGCCCGTCCGTACAGATTGGCGGCGCTGCGGACGCGGGGAATCCGTCCCTGCAGACATCGATCATTGCCTCGCAAGCAGCTTGCGAAGAGGGCGCGGTCACGGTGTGGTCCTGTTTGCCGAGAAGTTGGGGCAGGCACGTGCACGAGAACTTCCCGTCGTTGGTCCGGCTGCAGCTCACGCTGCGGCGCTCGACGCCATGGGCGTTGATGCCTGAACCGAGCTCGAAGCTGGGACCGCAGCTGTCTTCGAGCTGACAGTCGTTTGCCGTCGCGCCTTCGCTGGTTCGCTCGCAGACCCGATCGCCTGCGGGCGTGTCGGTTAGGCACGCCCTGGCCATGACGCCACAGGCGGTCGCCCCTTCGACGCCGCGGAGCATCAGTTCTTTGATGACCGCGCCGCCCGCGCTCGTGGCGCACTGGCAAGCCCAGGTATCGTTCTGCCCGACGTCGCAACGCGAATACAAAGCGACCGCCTCACACTCGAACGAGTACGTGCACATTTCCGTGGTCGCGGCTTGACTCAAGGCTTTGCAATTGGCGGGCGGCAGCGGCAGATCGCCGGGCAGCGTCGGCACGCCGCCGGCCGCTCCGCCATCGGCGTTCGGCGCCTTTCCTCCTGTTCCTCCTGCGCCTCCCTTGGCTGTTCCTCCCGCTGCGGTTCCCGCCGTTCCGCTAGCGCCAGAGGAGAGCGCGCCGCCCATCCCGTTGCTCGTCAAAGTGCCAGCCGAGTTGCCCGTGTTGCGCGAGCCACTGGCGCCCCCGGCAGCGCTCGCTCCGTCAGACTGGCCCGCCTTCTCGCTGGAATGGCCAGCGCATGCCGAAAGCAGCGCCGCCAATGATCCCACCCGCAGCATTGAGCTCAACTGCCGCATTGCCGCTTGTTGTAGTCCTTCCTTGAAGCACGTGCACAAGCGACCGACACGAGCTGTTACCTAAGCTGTCCTAGCTTGCAGTGCTGACGAAGTTTTCGTGTCAGCGACCGCTCGACGGAGCTCTGCAGCGCCGCAGTTAGGGCAGAACGAACTCGATGGTGAGGCCGCTGGGTGCAAATTGCGCGAGCCCTTCACACAAGGACTTGGTGCCCTCCGCCGTCATGTCGGCGTAGTACCAGGTGGTGATCTGCGTCCCTCCCTGACTTTCGCGGCAGCCGCCCGCGGCTCCCGCGTGCGGGCACAGCGCGAGCGCGAACGCATTGCCTTGCTGCGTGCATTGTTGTCGATTGTTGGCCACGTCTTGTTGCGTGCCGCCCACGGCGTCCACGCACAGCGCAAGCACAGCGCTGCCCCCCGCCGTGCCCGGCAGCGTCACCGAGCACGAAAACGGGCCCCCGCTGCCCGCGGAGTCATCCGCGCCCCCGCAGCCCGAAACGAGCAGCAGTGCTGCTACGACTAAACATCCCCTGATCATGCCGCCGAGTTTGCCCCAAGCCCGGGCGTTGCTCCAAACCCTTGCAACCTGGCCGCGAGATTTCAAGGCATGGATGCCATTCTTGCCAATCTACTAGGCGTGTAGTAGATGAAGCGAATGACCTCGGCGCACCAATTCGGGCCACTCGAAATGGAGGTGCTCGGTATCGTCGAGAAGTGTGGACCGCAGAATGTGAACTTCATCCAGGCGGAGTTGAAGCGCCGGGGCAGTGCGCTTGCCTACACCACGGTGATGACGGTGCTTTCGCGCCTGTACGACAAAGGCGCTCTCAGCCGCGTCAAAGACGGCAAGCGCTTCGTGTATGCAGCCGCGCAGGGCTCCGGAGCGCTCAAAATGGGCATGCTGAAGCGGATCAAAGCGGCGTTCTTCCAGGGACGCGGTGTGTCCCCGGTTACCGCGCTCTTGGACGCAGAGGACCTGTCCAAGGCTGACTTGCAAGAGCTCAGGCGTTGGGTGAACGCGCGACTCCGGGAGCGTGCCGAATGACGCTCGTCGGCGACGTGCTGTTCAACTTGATGCTGAACGCGGTCGCTTCCTTTTGGCTCGGCCTCGCCGTGGCCATGCTGATTTGGGGCATCGCCAGGCCCGCTCGTACCGGGGTCGGCCTAGTCGTCCTGCTATTGCCGATGGTCAAGGTAGTGTGGGATTTGCGGGTCGGTATTCCCGCGAGCTCATTCTTCTGGGCCTCTGAGCAGGGCATCAGGCAGCGCTTGGGTCACTTTCAGATCGGCTTCGGCGCCCACGCTTACGGGCCTGCGCTGGAAGGTCAGCTTTGGGCCTTGCACGCCGCCGGGCGCTCACCGCAAAGCATTGCAGATCTGCTTTCGCGTGCTTTGCGCTTTCGCGTCAGCGTCTATGCGGCCTCGGCGCTCAGCTTCACGCTCCTTGCCCTTTCGCTCTTCAAGGGCAGCGCGCGCGTCTTCGGGCTTACCGTCTTTCGCAACCGGATCCGTGCGCAACTGGCGCGGTCGACTCGAGTCGAGTGGCGTGCGCTGGGCAGACGCACAGTCGGCGTCTATACCAGCAGCACGTATGCCGGCGTGCCTTTCGCCGGGGGACTCTTGCGACCGTACGTGGTGTTGCCGGCAGGCCTCGCCGAACGCCTCAGCCCCGCCGAACGCGAAGCGATCATCGAGCACGAGCTCGGTCATATTCGGTATTTCGATCTCGCGCTGCTACTGCCACTCGAGCTCCTGTGCGATCTGTTTTGGTTCGTGCCTGGAGTAAAATGGCTACTCGTGAAACAGCGCGCCCTGTTGGAGCAGCGGGCTGATGAGTGCGCCGTCGCTGCCGGAATCGCGCGTGAATCCGTCGCGAGTGCGCTCCTTTCTGCCGCTGAGCTGGCAACGGTCGTGGGCCCGGTCCCGGTGCTCGCGACGTCCCGCGGACCGTCGACGCTGCGCGTTCGCATCCAGCGCCTACTCGCGCCTGAGCCGGTGCGAGTGGTTGCGCCGTGGCTTACCATCGTGCGCGGCCTAGTTTTGATCTGGGTCGTGCTCGGCACCCTGCAAGCAAGCGCCTGCGGCAACCATCCCTAGCTCGGCGAGCTCTGAGCAACGAGCCGCGCATGACTCCATCGCCTGTCACAAACTACTACACAGATAGTAAATAGGAGCCCTCATGATCGTTTGTCATCCTCTCCGGATCCTCGTTCTCGCGGCAGTTGCTGGCTGTCTGGCTAGCTGTGCGACTAGCTCGGTCACCCCACTGCGTGTGCGCGCCAGTGGGCCCACTCCCTGGCCGCCCTTGCGCGAGGGACAGCCATTGATCATCGACTTCAAGGCGGGCGAGCGAATTCCGGTCTCGATTCAGGTGGATGGCGACGTAGTCGAAACGACACCCAATCCCAGTCAGGTCTGGCTAACCGCCAAACGCGACTTCGCGGTGCGCATCCGAGGGGCCGAAATCAAGACCAGCCTCGACGGTCAGCACTTCGACGAAAAGCCGGCGGTCCCTGGACACTTCCAATTCGGTGTACAAGCCACGCGTGAGACGGGCGCCCAAGTCGTGGTCCACATCACCACGCCTGTCCACGCCAAGCCTTGAAACCGTCAAGGTGTCGTCCACACCCGTCCGTAGTTCGAGGGGATCTGCAGCCAGTGCTCCGCCAGCGCCGTGACATTTTGCAGGTCGAGGGCGCCACCGTGCAGCTGCTCACGATAGTTGCCAGCGATCGGGAACCAGAACGGGACGGACTGAGCCTCGTCGGTCGTATTGACGATGACGAGCGAGTACGCCTGATCGGTCCAGCGCGCGTACGCGAGCACGCCTTTTGAACCATATCGCTGCCCGTCGTTGAAGAAGAAATGCTGGCCGCTTCGGAATTGCGCTCCGTCCTTACGAATTCGCAGCAAGTTGCGTACGAGCGCGACCGTTGCGCGACCGGGCTCGTCGTAGAAATAGTCCCAGCGAACGGGGCGAAGTAAGGCTACTCGGCCCGCGCCGTCCTCGGGCAGGAAGTAGTTCTCGCACAGCTCTTGGCCCTCCCACAAAAGCGGCACGCCTCGCGCTAGCAACGAGGCGATCAGGTACGGCTGGACTTTGAACCAACGACTGCGATCACCCTCCTGGAACAACGGTGAGCGCGCTTCGTCTTCGTTGATCAGGCCAAAATTGCAGACGAAGCGCTCATGGTCGTGGTTTTCCGTGTACTGGAGCACGCGCTTGCCGATCGTTTCGCCGTTCACGTTGACCGCGTCTGGACAATAGCCGGCGCCGAGTTGCAGCCCCCAGTCGGCGATGCGCCCGCGATCGCCGCGCGCGACCGACCGCGCGGCGTCGAAGGTCATGTTCTGCCACGTGCAGTTCGAGTACGTCGTTTTCAGGACTTCTTCGGGCCCTTCGAGCTGCTCGGCGCATTGAATCAAGCGCAGTCCACTCGCGCTGCCGAAGCGCGTCCAGTACGCCTGGTTTGCCGCAACCCGCGCTTTCGCGAGCTGGTACGCTTCGTACACGGTGTTCGCGTAGCCCTCGCCAGCGGGCCCATCCCAGTAGTTCGGGACGCAGTCGTAACGAATCCCATCCACGTGATACACCTCGAGCCAGTGGTGGGTCACGCTGTGAAAGTAGTCACGAGTCAGCGCGCGTCGAAAATCGGTGCTCTTGCCGAAATCGCTGAAATAGTCCTTGGCGAACGAGCCCATGAACGGGTTCTCGGCGTAGCGAAGGCGCGTATAGAGGTCGTAATAAGGGAAGTCGACGCCCGTATGCCCGTAGACCATGTCGATCACCACGGCGATGCCCAACGCGTGCGCCTGATCGACGAACTCCTGAAAATTGGCGCGGTTGCCCAGCCGCTCGTCCACCCCGAAAAAGCCGATCGGCAAGTAGCCCCAGTCGACCACGCTCGCGACGTTGGAAAGCGGCATCACCTCCACCGCGTTCACGCCCAGATCTCGAAGATAGGGCAGTAGGCCCGCGGCTCGTCGCAGATCACCGCCGAACTCCGCGATCGCCAGCTCGTACATCACGAGATCTTCGAGCGCTGGCGTGCGCCATTGCATTTCGCCCGCGCTCCACTGATACGGCTGGTAGCCGAGCGTGAACGCCGATTGCTTGCCCACGCCAAACTCGCGCGATACCGGGTCCAAAATGCCGTCCACTCGCCCGACGTTGGGGTTTTGCACGCAGTAGCGGTACACGTAGGTGCCCGGTTGGCCCCATTCGGTGCCGGCGACAGGGGGCGCAGCGATCGGCACTCGAGCAGACCAGAATGCGCCGTAGGGCGCTCGCTCCGCATAAGTAAGCGGGAATTCGCGTGCCGGTATGCCCTGGATGAACTGATCACGCTCGTGGATGATCTTCACGCTCACCCGGTTGCCGTCCGTAGCTCTGAGCCACGGAAACCACACCCCGAAGCTCATCGTTCCGTTGTCTTCGATGGCTCCAAGCGTGTTTGTCGGAAGCAACGTCGCGCCCATGGCAATCCCTTCCCTTCAGTCTCACGATATAACAGCACGAGATTCGGGGGAGGCGCGCCCAGGTTGGTTGGTCATTTTGTTCGTGCCAGGGCAGCGGGCATGAAAGCGGGCGATGAAGTATGCTGGAGCGTCCGAGCGGGGATTCTCTCCGAGCGCGAATCCAAGTACGAGAGGGCTGACGCGAAATGTTCGCACTAGACGTCCAACGATTGACTGCAGGTCTCGCCTTCGCGGTGGCGTGCTGCAGCGTGCCCAACGCACATGCCGACGCCCCCGTGCGGCTCAGGGTGATCACTTGGAATGCTTGGGGACTACCGGCGGTATCGACGAATCTGCAAGCGCGTATGACGGCGCTGCCGGATGCGATCGCAAAGCTCGATGCCGATGTCGTTCTGCTGCAGGAAATTTGGGCGGAAAGCGACGGGCTCTCGATCAAACGTGGGCTCGAGCGGCACGGCTACCAGTACACGAGCCACCTCGCGCACACCCAATACGGCATGACCGGCCTGTTCGTTGGGTCGAAGCTGCCGCTCAAAAATGTGGGTTTTCTGCCGTTTGCCAGCGGGCGAGTCGGGCATTCGTTTTGGCACCTGGAATGGATCGCCTCCAAGGGCATCGCCACCTTCCTGCTGCAAACTCCGCTCGGCGATGTCGAGCTGCAAAACACCCATCTTCAAGCGCAGTACGACACCGACAGCTACGCTGCCGAACGGCTCTCGCAAGCCAGTGAGATCCTCTTGCTGCATCGAGATTGGTCGCTCCCGCTCGTGCTCGGCGGCGATTTCAATTCCGGAGCCGAAGAGCTGCCACGACAGGCCTTGCTCGAGCTGGACGCGCTCCGAGACACGACCCCGTCTCCGCTCCCGGACACGATCTACGTGCGCAACGGCGGTAGGGTGAGCATCCGCGTCGTCGAAACACGAAACGCCTTGACCGAAGCCGTCCTGCTCGAGAACGGCGTGACAACGGCGCTTTCCGACCACCCCGCGGTGGTCGTCGATCTCGAGCTTTCCTCGTGCACTGATTGTGCACGAGCGGCAGTTGGCCATGCCGGCATGCGCGAGGCGACTCGCTCGGCGCTGGTCACGGCGGCCGCGATCACGCCCGGCCGCATGACGTGGACGCTCGGCGCGGCCGCGGGTCTGCTCGCCCTCGCCGTGGAGTTTTTTCGTCGCACGCGCGCGCCCCAGGGCCGCTCGTTTCGCTTCCGGTTTTTCCGACGAGCGAGCCTTGCCCTGCTGACGACCGGCTTCGTTTGGACAGCCTATCTCGGGTTCTTCTACTATCCGGCGCGGGCCAAGGCGCTCAGGCTCGTCGCCCAAGAGCTGGCGCTGCCGCCAGGGCCTTGAGCGTCAGTTCGGCTGGCCGACGACCCAGCTCGAAAGTTGCCGAAACTGGGGGCTCTCGACGAATGTCAGCAGGCGGACTCGACCGTCACTGGCACTGATGTAGTTGCCAGGATAGTTGAACGACTCGAGCGCGTGACTTGCGGGGTCCGTACCGGAAAGCGGGGCTCGAAAGCAGAACGTCGCGTCCTTGCTGAAGTTTGCGGACCCGTCGTAGATATCGCTCCACAACAGCGCGTTCGCGTGCCGCAGGTAAGCGCCCGGTTGATCACGCGACTCGAACGAAACGCACGCAGGCGATGCGAGACCGGGCTCGACCTTCCAATGCGAGTCCGGACCAGGCGAGGTCTGGGCTTGGACGACCTTCGCGACGTGACGCAGAAAAACGCCCGCTTGGCCGAGGGCGTTCAGCGTCACGACCCCACCGCCGGTTGCCTTCACGGCGGTCCAGCGCATGTCGAAGCTGCCGTCATCGATGCTCTGTACGAGGCGTTGACCGTTGCTCGCGCTGACAGCACCCGCCACGTCCAACGACAGCCCGCTCGATTGGATGACGAGTTTCAAGCCTCCAGTGCTGGCGCTGGGCAAGAACAGCTGCTGGCTTTGACCGTTGCAGCCGGCCTGTTCAATCGACGCGCCAGCGACCAGGCTCGTTGCTCTGACCTGCAAGCATTTCCCGCTCAGCGAGTTGCGCAGCGAAAAATAGCCCCCGGCTCCAGCCAGCGCCCAGAAGGTCTGATTGGCGCCGCCGTAGCACGCGTACTGCTGCAATTCGACGCCATTGTCGACGCCCAGGCCTACGACATCGATGCAGCTGTCGGGCGCGTCTGCGGGGCGCAACGAGTACGCCGTATTGTCGACCAACAATGGACAGCCAATGTCGGGGCTGACGCTATCGCAAGTGGGCACCGAGCAGACCGAATTCAGGCACGAACCGGTTTTACAGTCCGCGCCGGCTCGGCAACCGTACCCGGTCGCACAAGGCGCGCAGCTGCCTCCGCAGTTGAAATCAGTCTCGTCGCCGTTGCAGGCTAGGTCGCCGCAAGAGGGCGCTTGGCACACTTGATTGGTGCAAATGCCACTGGCGCAATCAGTCCCCGTGAAGCAACGCTTTCCTGCTGAGCACGTCTCGCACACGCGCCCCCCGCAATCGATGTCGGTTTCGTCTCCATTGACGCCGTCGTCGTAGTTGCAGCCTGCCGCCGTAGGAGTATCGCCAGCGGTTCCCGCTGTCGCCATCACGGGTGCGGTCCCCGCTCCGGCCATCACGGGCGAGCTGCCGGCCGAGGACAGCGAACCGCCCGCTGCTGCCGGTGGACGGCCCGCGCTGCCAGCTCCCGCCGTCCCGACGAGCCCGCCGGTGCTCGACGAATCATCGCCTTGCTGCAAATAGGCGAGCGAATGGGCTGAGCAGCCAAAAGGCAGCAACAAAAGCCAAGCCAGCAGGTTTCGTGCGTTCAAAACCGAGCCCCGTAGTTGGCCTGGACGCCGCTCGGACCGGCGAGCACGGTGACTGGTAGCGTTGCTTCCGGGGCGCGCTCCGAATCTGGGTGGCGTAAGAAGAAGTACGCCGCGGCCGACAGCGAGATCAGGCCCACGCCGAACGAGACATCGCTCAGCAAATACTTGGTACGGATTGGCTGCACCTGCGAAGCCGTGCAGTTCGGTGAGCAGGTTTCACGAAGCTCGAGCTCTTGGTTGTGACCTGACACCGCTAGTCCGCCGCCCGTGCCGAAGCTTGCTGCACCGACCGCGAGCAGTACCCACGGTAGTACCCGAGGGCCCGCTGCAAGCGCTGCCGCGGAGTGCTTCTCCGCTGGTTCTGTCCGGGTCGTTGCCTCGGCCGCCCCCGCCGGTTGTGCCGTGGCGCTGGGCGTCGGAGCCGATGGCGTGAATTCGACCTGCACGAGTCGGTCCTTGTTACCGGCTTGAATCAGCGCGTGCTGAACGACCAGACCGCCGTCGGCCGCTTCGAAGCGGAAGTCGTACTCGCCGGGATCGAGCTTCACGGCCCGATCGCTCAAGTGTTCGGTCAAGACTTGCGCTCCAGCCGACACGCGCACACGGGTCAGCGCTTGGCTGCCTCGCTTGGCCGAGAAAATCACGGTGGGCTGCTGGGCTTCGAGCTCTTTGGACCAGCGCGAGCAGTCGCTGCGGATGAACGCCGGACAGTCGTCTCGAAGGCAGCGCTCGAGCTCCACCCTCGCCGAAAAAATTGCGCCTGCTCCGCGCTGCTCCTGAGAGCTCTCGTAGGCCCGAGCGCATTCTTTCAGCGCTGGGCTCGTCGCCGCAGCGTCGCCTTGGGCGAACGCGCGCCCGGCGAGGCTGGCGCACAGCGCCAGAACGACGCTGACTGGCCAACGCCAATTGCTCATAAGCATTCGAACCGCACGCGCCGCACGCCTGAGGCGTCGATTCGATAGGGGGGATCGCAATCGACCGCCGAAGCCGACGTCCGCTCGCTGCGCGTGGTTTTGACCGCAACAGGGTGGGCACCGGCGACGACCGACCTCAGCGGTGCAACCTGCGGCGCTGCTGGCAGCTGATCGAGCTGAACGACCGGGACCGAAACAGTCGCCGGGGGCTCCGCGCTAGCGCTCGCCAGCGCGAGCGGGTGCTCTGGCGCTGTGTTCATGGGCACCGTCGTCGGCGTGACGGGCAGCTTGTGCTCCGGCACGAACGGCGCGGGTCGAGCGCTGCTGGCAGCAACTGCCGCAACATGGCGCCGAAAGGAAGCAACGCCGATGACCGTCAACGAGCTCACGAGCAGCGCGAGGCCTACGCCCGCGACGTAACGAAGCCTTGCTGGTGCCTGAATGTCAGGGGTGAGCGAACGCGTGGTGCCGCCCGAGGTAATCGATGCACTCTTGGATTCCCAGAGCAGATGCGCCGATGCACGCTCGGCCGTGGGCAATTCCACGACCGTCTCGTCGTTCCAATCGGGCGCGGGCGCAGGCGACGGACGGACGTGCGCGTCTGCCACGGCCATCATTTCCAGCTCTTGGAGCGCTGCCCGGCGTTGAGCGAGCGCTTCGGCAGCCGTGCTGGATACCCAAGCACTCAGCTCGGCGCGCGTCGCTTCACCGCTCACGGCGCGTAGGGCATCTGCGAACTCGGCGGCGGACTGATAGCGCAGCGCGCGCTTGCGCTCCAGCGCCTTCGAGACGACGCGATCGAGAGCGGCTGAGACCAACGGGTTCTTGCTGCTGGGGGCCGGGATCGGCGCATCGAGCACGCGCTCCACCGTCTCCGTCGCGCCTTGTTTCGCTGCTGCGCCTGGCTTCGAGAACAGGCGCTGCCCGGTTAGACTCTCCCAGAGCACGACGCCTGCCGAGAAGACGTCGGTGCGGGCATCGACCGGAAGGCCACGAATCTGCTCTGGCGACAGATACGAAAACTTGCCCTTCACCAGCCCGGGAAGCGTGGCCTGACGCTGCGATTCTGCTTTGGCGATCCCGAAGTCGAGCACACGGGCGACGCCATTCGCACCCACCATGATGTTCTGCGGAGAGACATCTCGATGCACGATGTTCAGGGGCCGGCCGCCAACGCTCGCGATGTGAGCCGCGTGCAAGCCATCCAGCGCATCACACAGAATACGCTGGACGATGCCGAGGGGTGGCGAAGTGTTTCGCTTGCGAGCAAGCCGAATCAGCTGCGCGAGCGTCTCGCCTTGAACGTACTCCATGACCAAGAGCAGCTCGCCGTCCTCGGCTACTACGTCGAGCGAACTGACTACGTTGGGATGGCTGATCGCCGAAGCCAGCCGTGCCTCGTCGATGAACATCGATAAAAACTCGGGATCCGACGCGAAGTGCGCGTGCAGGCGCTTGATCGCGACGATCTTCGAGAAGCCTGCGGGTCCGAGCAATCGCCCGAGATGGACCGTGGCCATGCCGCCGGATGCCATTTCGCCGCAGATCAAATAGCGCCCGACCTGGCGACGATCAGCGCTCCACGGAACATGCCCCTTCATCTAGAAGCCCAGTTTACCACGCGCCCCGAGGCACTCATTTCGGGCGCGCTAGTTTGGTGAGACGTGGCCATACGCCCGACTACACAATCACCTTGCTCGCTCATCGAGTGTCTCCGAACGAGACTGGATCGGCACGGCGCGCGGTCATCTTCGAGCTTCCTTCCTTGTTTGTTGCCCGATGCCGCTCGCGGCAGTCAGAAAAGAAAGCGTCGGCTTGGGGACCCGAACCGTGCGCCGGTTCAACGCAGCAATCTGCGTCGACCTCTCGATCTGTCGACATCGGCACACAGTTGCCGACTGCGCAGGCGCACAGCAGAGGAAACCTCCATGGGAAGAGGGCTGGTCGGTTGTGTGGCAGTGCTTCTTTGGTAGCTATTTTCGCGCGTGGCGGTGGCTCAAGACGCCAGCATCTATGCTCTGCCGAGCGTTTGCCCGAAGCGGCGCGGACGATGACCGGCCTTTGGCTCTTTTCGGCGTCGCGGTCGCACGCGAGCGCTGACGGGTTCGAGTCTGGAGAGCCGCTACGTTTGCGCTCAAGAGCCCGTATCGGAGTGCGGCGCTGCGACCGGCTTCGACTGCGGTGAGCCGCGCTCGCGTAGGAAGATGCTGAGCACGACCACCGAAGCGATGGCCAAGAATTCGCTTTGCCAATTTTGGAACGACTCGAACCAGAATTGACTGGACGCGACGAACTCCAGCAGGCTTTGGGCGGGTTTGCCGTGTGCGGCCAGCTCTTCGTTGTGTTGGATCCGACCGCCAAGGGCATGGAACACGAACGACAGCAGGAACAAGCCGAAGAATGTGAGTGACAGCGAGTGCTCGTACAGCCGTAGCAGCCAGCCACCACGACGAACGGGCCACGGCGCTTCGGGGTCGTGAAGGTGCACGCGTGGATCTGCGTCACTTTCGCAGGGCTCATCGAAGGGCCGGGATTCGGTCGAGCCTTTTTGACGCAGTTTCACCGCCAGCAGGATGAACGCGCCCATTTGCAGGAATTCGCTTTCCCAATTTTCGAACAACGCTTCGACGAAGTGCCCGCTGCTCAGGTAACTGCCCAGCGAAACCACGGCTTGCCCCGCCTCCTGCCGCTGTTCGTTGTACACCGCGCGGCCGAAGTGGATCTGGAGCGCCAGAGAGCCCAGGAACAAGGCGACCAGGACCAGGGAAAGCGCGTTGTTCTTCCAGATCCGGCTGAGCGCAGAATTCGGCTCCACGAGCGGCCCATTGCAAGCGGCGCGCCGCTCGCAGGCCCGACCTTTTCCGGCTGCCCGTGGCCAAACTACGGGATCGATCGCCGCATTCGTGCCGCTTCGCCACAGCTTCGTGACCTGTCGCAGCCCGGCACGGCCCACGCAGAACGCTCGTCCCAGCGACAGCGAAAGCGGTCCAGCCTTTGCATCGAGATTGGTGATGACCAGGCAAAACAGCTCCGATGTCACTCGACCCGCTGCCATCGATCATCGCAGCCCCTGGCAGGCGTCAGGCCTGATCGACGGCTTGCGCGCGCACACGTTGGACGCGGATGTTAGCGCAGAGGTGTGTGTGATTGGAGCTGGCATGGCGGGCTTGCTGTGCGCCCTGGAGCTAGCGGAGCGCGGGCAGTCGGTGGTGGTCGTGGAGCGATCCCACGTCGGGATTGGAGATACGAGCGCGACCACCGCGCACCTGTCCGCGGTGCTGGATCGCCGCTACTTCGAGCTAGCAGGCATGCATGGCGAAGACGCGGCGCGGCTGATTGCCTCGAGCCACATGCGCGGCATTGCGCACTTGGAACGAGTCATGAATGCCTATCGCATCGACTGTGATTTCCAACGGGTGAGCGGGTTTTTGTGCGCGGGCAACGATGCACAAGAAAAAGAGCTGGTCCGCGAGCACGCCGCGGCGACCAAAGCTGGTTTGACCTGTGACTTGGTTAGGCGAGCACCGCTCGCACTCGGCCATGGGCCGGCGTTGCGCGTTGAGCGGCAAGCACAGTTCGAGCCCTTGAAATTTCTTGCCGGAGTGAGCAAAGCCCTAAAAGACAAGGGCGTTCGGATCTACGCGCCGGTGACGGTGAATGAGCTGGACAGTAGTAGCGGTGGCGCCGTCACGCTGGGAACGGCCCAGGGCAAGAAGATTCGAGCGGGCCAGGTGGTCGTGGCAACCCATAGCCCGATCAGCGACGTGACGGCCATCCACACCAAACAGGCGGCTTACCGGACCTACGCCATTGCCTTCGAAACTGCGCAGACTCGAGCGATGCTGGCTTGGGACATGGACGACCCCTATCACTACGCCCGCTACGCAGTCGACGCTGAAACCGAGCGCTCGCTGGTGATCGTCGGAGGCGAGGATCACCGTGTTGGGCAAGGGGAGGATTCCGACAAGCATTTTCCCCGTTTGGAGACCTGGGCGCGTGAACGCTTTCCTTCAGCCGGAAGCATCGTTTGCCAGTGGTCGGGACAAGTATTCGAGCCGAGTGATGGCTTGGCGTTCATCGGCAGGGATCCGGGCCAGGAGCGAGTGTTCATCCTGACCGGCTTTTCTGGAAACGGCATGACCTACAGCGCTCTCGCCGCCGAGCTGATCGCTGATCTGATCGGCGGGCTCAGTCACCCCTTTGCGGAGCTCTACGAGCCAAAGCGCAAACCGCGCTCTGCCACCGCCATCTCGAGCTACCTTCAGGAAAACCTGAATACGCTGAGTCAGTACGCCGATTGGCTCGGGCCCGCCGATGTTTCAACCGCGGAGCAGATTGCGCGCGGCGAAGGGGCAGTGCTGCGCCGCGGCTTGCAGCGCGTGGCGGTGTACGTCGATGAAGCCGGCTCGCGCCACGAGCTGTCTGCGACATGTCCTCATTTGGGCGGAGTCGTGGCTTGGAATTCGGCCGAAAAGTCTTGGGACTGTCCGTGTCATGGCTCGCGTTTCGATTGCCACGGCAAAGTCGTTACTGGTCCCGCGATTAGTGACCTGAAGCCGATTCCGGAGTGACGGAGAGCGCGTTGCCTGTGAAGCGCGGCGTGCAAATACCCGGCCTAGCCGACCTGGCGCTGAGCCGAGCCCGCGGCCTGGCAGCGGCGGCGCGCGAGCTCACACAGGTCCTCGCGCCAGGCGTCGAACACGGAGCCGAGCGGCAGGCGTGCAGCTCGATCACGAGAGTCGAGTCTGACGACGTGGCGAAAGCCTTGTAGCGCCTCGGCGGGGTGACCACTGTTTTCGTGGCAGAGCGCCAGGTAGAAGGCGGCCGGCCACAAGCCATCGTCGAGGAAGAGTGCGGCACGCAAGTGGTGCAGCGCCCGCTCCACCTCACCACAAAGGTAGCGGGCCACGCCGACGTACATGTGCGCGTCGGCACGGGTGGAATCGCGCTCCAGCGCAGCGAGATAACGCGCGCGCGCGGCTGCCACGTCGCCGGCTTCCAGCAGCTGGTGTCCAGCGCTGAGCTCGCGCTCGAGCTCCGGCACCGCCGCCTGCGCGGGCGGCGGTACGCTATCGGAGAGCGCGCTCGCGGACGTGGGCAGCGCGGAAACGACCCGGGCCGGGTGGGCTTGCGTGGCTGGCTGCATGAGCCAGTCGCGCGCCGGCATCCGGAGCTCGCTGTTCCCGGAGGCGCGGGCTCGCTCTCCGCGCCGAAATACCAGCCGGTTTGCCACGTAGCAGGCGTTGAGCCCGTTCGGCACCTCGCACACGACCTCGCTCGCCCCGAGCACGAGGTAGCCGTCCCGTGACAGCGCGCGGGTGAGCGATTCGAGCACGCCCAGCGCGACCTCACGCTCGAAATAAATGAGCACGTTGCGGCAGAGCACGATGTCCCAGCCGGTCGCGTCTGAAGGTGTTGGTGCCCGCTCGATCAGGTTGTGCTGGGCGAAGGTCACGCGTTCGCGGATCTCGGGTCGAACCTCGAACTTACCGTCGCTTCGACGCACGAAATTGCCTGCGAAGCGCGGATCGACGTCACGCACGCTCCAAGCACTGTAGACGCCACGCTGCGCGTGCTCGACCGAATTCGAGTTCAGGTCGGTGGCCAAGATTTCGACCTGCCTGCCCGAGCGAGCCGCGATGAAGGCCACCGTGTAGGGATCCTCGCCCGTGGAACAGGCGGGCACCCAGATGCGCACTTTGCGGCCGGTCGCGAGCTCGCTGCCTAGCAATGCCTCGAGCGTCGCGAACTGGCCGGGATCGCGGAAGAACCAGGTGTAGCCGACGGTAATGGCATTGACCAGGCGCTCGAGCTCCGAGCTGCGCTCGCTGGCGAGCAGCGTGAGATAAGCGCGTGCGGTGAGCCCGAGCTCCTTCTGCCTGCGCAGGGAGACGCTCTGCAACGTGCGATCGATACCGCCACGCGACAGCTCGATGCCCGTGCGTTCCGAGACGAAGGCCGCCATTTCCGCGTGCACGCTCATCGGCCGAGGCTCCGTGCCGCCTCGGCCGCCCAGGCCGCGAGCTCACGTGCGAGCCCAGGGGGATCGAGTGCGCGCTCGGCAGCCTTGGCTTCGAGCGCCGCGCGGGGCATGCCGTACACGCCCGAGCTGGCTTCGTTCTGCGCGAGGGTGAGCCCCCCGCGTGCCTTCAGCTCCAGCAACCCCTGCGTGCCGTCACGCCCGATGCCGCTCATGACGACTCCGCAGGCGTTGCGCTTGAGCGGAGCGAGTGAACGCAGGAGCGCATCGACGGCCGGGCGATGGCCCTCGATCTCCGGCTCGTCGCTGGGCGCGAAGTGGCGCGCGTCGGCGACGACCAGGTGGCGGTCGTCGTCGGCGATGTACACGTGCCCTGGGCCGATCGGTATACGTTGCGAGACTACGGTCACGGGCAGCGCCGTGCGTGAGCGCAGGAACTCCGCGAACGCTCGCGCGAAGCCCTTCGGCAGGTGTTGAACGATGGCCACGGCGGCGGGCAGGGTGGCTGGCAGACCCGCGAGCACGGCGGCAACGGCTAGCGGCCCTCCCGCGGACGCCCCGATGCCCACGATTGGCACCTGGCCGGCGGCGGGCAGAAACGAGGCCGGGACGCCCGGACGGCTGCCGCTGCGCGACGCGCCCAGCGAGCCTCTCACGTGACGCACCACGGGCACTTGCGAGAGCTCGCGCACCAGGCTGCGCAGGCGCCCCTCGGCGGCGGCGTCGGCGTGCTCGGGCTTCTCGGCCAGATCGAGCGCACCACGGCGAATCGATTCGAACACCGCCTTCTGGTTCACGGCGGACGGTTGCCCGGTGACGACCAGGATCGGCAGCGGCAAATTGGCCATCACGCGCTCGACGGTCTCGTGTCCGCCGGTACCCGGCATCTGCAAGTCGACGAGCAGAATCGTGGGATCGGTGCGGCGCACGAGATCGAGCACGTTGTCTCCGTTCGCGGCTTCGCCGACGACGGTGATGGCACCGTCACGCGTCAGGATGTCGCGCAGCCGCTCACGGCAGATCGCCGAATCGTCGAGGATGAGCACGCGCACTGGCTTCATGGCGGACTCGCGTGCTCGGCGGTAGGGCTCGGTAAGAAGCGTCGAACGAGGTCGAGCAGGACGTCGCTCTTGAAGCCGGTCTTCAGCAGGTAGGCATTGGCGCCCAGCTCGCTCGCGCGTCGGCGATCCTCGACGGAGCCTCGGGTGGTCAGGAGGATGAAGGGCAAGCGCTGGTTTTTGCTGCGGATTTCGCTGAGCAATTCGAAGCCGCCCATGCGCGGCATCTCGAGATCGGAGAGCACCAGATCGGGCTCGCTGACGCGGATGGAGGCGAGCGCCTCGCTGCCGTCCTTCGTGACTTCGACGAGATAGCCCGCCGAAACGAGGATCTCTTGCATGAGCTGAGTCACGACCGGCGAATCGTCGGCGATCAGCACACGTCGGCGGCGCGGACCCGGCCGCACGCTGGTGCTCGGGCCCGTTACCGGACCCTGGCTCGCCTCGCGCAGTGCTCGCTGCAAGAACGCGACGTCGAGCATCATCACGAGCCGTCCGTCGTCGAGCAACGCCGTCGCGGCGATGCCGGTCAGGCTGCCGAGCAGCGCCTCGGCGGGCCGGCGAATCAGCTCCAGGTCTCCGACGACGAGCGGTACGGTGAGCGCGAACGGCCGCCCCCCGAGCTCGACCACGATCGCCGACGCGTCGGGGGTATCGCTCGGGAGGTCGAGAGCGCGCGCCAGCGACACGAGCTGCAGGGTTCGATCGCCGTGGCGCAGGGTCGGCCGTCGCTCGTCTTTCGGGCGCACGAGCTGGTGTGAGCCGAGCACGGCACGCACGCTGCGCGCGGGAAAAGCGTACAAGGCTGCGCCAACACGCACGATTAGACTGCGCTCCTTGGTGACCGTGAACGGCACCGTCAACAGGAAGCGCGTTCCCTGGCCGAGCTTGGATTCGACTCGTACCTGGCCGCCCAGCCCCTCGACCTGACGCCGCACGACGGCCAGGCCCACACCGCGCCCGGACAGGTTGCTCACCTCGGTGCGCGTCGAGAAGCCATGGTCGAACAGCAGCTCGAACAGCTCCTCCTCGCTGGCATGAGCGAGCTCCGCGCCACGGCCAGAGCGGCGAGCCGATGCGCGCAAGCGCTCGGGATCGATGCCGCGGCCGTTGTCCTCGACGCACAGCACCACGTTCGGCCCCGCCGCTTGCGCGGAGAGCGTGATGGTGCCGCCGCCCGACATTTCGCCGGTCGCCCCGTCCGCTTCGAGACCGTGGTCGACGGCGTTCTGCACGAGGTGCAAGAGCGAGTCCCAGAGTGTGTCCAGCACGTTGCGTTCGAGCTCGACCCCGCGGGCTTCGATCTTCACGTCGATGTCCTTGTTGGCGTCGGCCGCAAGGCTGCGCGCGTGCCGACGAAGCTCGCGCAGCACCGGCTCCACGCGCACGAGCCGCAGCGACCAGGCGCGCGTCGTCGAATCCGAAACCACGGCGCTCACTCGCGCCAAGTCTTCGACGAGCTCGGCGTTCGCCCGACTACCCCCGGCGAGCGTCGAGAGCAGCCCGAGCGTGCGGCCGCGCAGCTTGCCGTACAGCGCAGTCAGCTCGGCCAGGCGCTCGCACAGGTCGTCGACGACCGCCGCGTCTACCTGCACGTAACGACGATTCGTTTCGGCCTTCGTTTCCGTCGCAGCGCTCGCTTCGACCTCGGCGTGTGCAGCCTCCGCGGGCGCTTCGAGCGCGCTCTCGGCAGGCTCCGGGAGCTCCCCGAGCTCCAGCCGCGCCGCCTCCAGCACCGCGTCGGCGATCTCGCGCGCGACTCCGGGAGCGAGCGCCTTGCGCATGGCATCGAGCGTCCGGAGCGCGCTCGTGGTCGAGCCGTCCTGCCCGAGAAAGCTCTCCAGCGAATGCGCGACGTCCGAAAGCGAGCCGAGGCCGAGCATGCGCCCTTCGCCCTTGAGCGTGTGCAGCTCGCCCAGCGCTTCCTTGCGCAGCGCATCGACGGAGCCGTTCTCACCGGTCTGCTCCAGCAGACTGTCGATGCGCTCGATGCGCGCCAAGAGCCCGGCACGAAAGCGCTCGAGCAGAGCTTCCCGGTCAGCGCTCACGCAGCCCGCTCCGCAGCGGTTTCGAAGCGGCGGACCAGGTCGGTCAAGCGGTCGGCTTGCGTCTTCAGCCGCTCCGCGGAAGTGCGCGTTTGTGCGGTGGCGCTCACTGCTTGGGTGACGACGTCGGCGATGCCCTTCACGCTCTGCGAGACTTGCTCGGTGCCGCTCCTCTGCTGCTGGGTGACGAACGTGATTTGGCGCGCGGCCTCGGTCGTGCCCTGCGCCAGGCGCCGGCTCTCCTCCGTCGCCATCACCGTGGTGGAGCCGGACTCGCGGATGTCGGTCACGAGTCGCTTCACGTCCTGTACCGACGCGGTGACGCGCTCGGCGAGGCGGCGCATTTCACTGGCGACCAGCGCGAAGCCGTGGCCCTGCTCGCCGGCGCGGTTGGCTTCCAGCGAGCCGTTGAGCGCCAAAAGGTCGCTCTTGTCCGCGATCTCTCGGATTACCTCCAAGATCTCGCCGATGCGACCGGCGTGTGTCGAGAGCTCACTGATGCGGCGCACCATGGCGTCGGTGTTGTCCAGCGTTCGCTCGGCGTTGCTGAGCACCCCGCGCACCGCCTCCGATACGTGGGCGGCCGATTCGGACAGCGAGTCCATGGTACGGCTGATCTCCTCCATGGCGCTCGACTGCGACGCCGCAGCCGCCTCCTGCTCTTGGGATGCGGCGAAGATCTCCGTGGCGGCGCTGCCGAGCTCGACCGACGTCTCGCTGATCTGGTGCACCATGCCCCGCAGGCTGCCGAGCATGCCGCGGAAAGCATCCGGGAGCTCGCCTTTGCCCTGAATGGCGACGCGCAAATCGCCTTTGGCGATGGCGTCGGCGGCAGTCCCGAGATCGCGCATCAGGTCGAGTAGGTCGTTGAAGCGATCGGTGAGAATGCCGACTTCATCGTTGCGCGCGACGGGCAGCGTCGCCATCTCCGACTGCTTACCCTCCTCGACGATCTCGCGCGCAGCGCGCGTGAGTCGCTCGATGGGCAGAGAAACGGCGCGCGCCAGAATGACGGCGCACAGCGGCGCCCACAGCGCGACGATCAGTGCGAAAACGCCGGCGCTCAGCAGGAAGCTCGACGAAGCGCCCTGAGACGTTTGCACCAAGGCGATCGCGATCTGGTTTTGGCCGAGGCGCCGGAAGGAGACGCTCACGTCGCGATCGCGAGGTGCCCAGCTGCCGGCGGGGTTGCGTTCGACCTCGACCTTCAGCCAGTCGCGCGCGATCGAGATCGGATCGACGTCGCCCACCTGGGTGAGCGGCTTGAGCGACCCGTCGCTGATCAGCGCGACCGCGCGCTCTACGCCCCGCGCCCGATGGCTCAGCCGAAACTCTTCGGCGAAGCGCGTCGTGGACCCGCCGTCGGCAAGCACTCTGGCCGCGAATTCGCTGGCCGCGAGAGCGCTCAAGGTGCCGCGCTGCTCGGTGGCGGCTTGAACCTCCTTCATGTAGCCGAGCGCCATCATCCACAGTGTGGGGCCGAGGCCGAGCGACAACGCGACGAAGCCGATGCGCCCCTGCAGTCCGATCGGGTCGCGATCCAGGACGATGCCTCGCTCGCGCGCCTTGAGCGAACAGTCGCTGGCGGCGGCCGTGGTGAGCATGATCGCCAGCGGAAAGCCGAAAGCGAAGCCGCCGAACCAGACCGCGGCAACGAGCATGCCCGCGGCGTCGATGGCGCGCGGACCGAACGCGCCGGGGACCAGGACGTAGACCGCAAGGAACGCGAGCGCGTAGGTGAGGCTCCAGGAGGTCGCGTAAAAGATGCCGAAACGTTGCGGCAACCGCTGCAGGGCGCGATCGGCCGAGAGCAGCAGGTCTTCGCGCCCGCGCTCATTGCGGCCCGTCGCACGCTCGTACACGGACAGCTCGGAGCTCAAAAATAAGCTGTTTACCAGGATCTTGCCCAGCACGAGCAGCGGCAGGATAAAGGCCGCGACGCCCAGCGCGTCGATGCGGAACAGACCGACGAACGCGACCATGAGCAGCGGGTTGAATAGGGCGTCGAGTACGGCGAACGTGAGTATGCAGCGGGCAGTCAATTTCAGGTTGGACATCATCAGGTCTCCGGTTCGACGCTGTGGGACTCCCACGGGCAGCCGAGTGTGTGAGATTCGTCGAGTCGCGCGAGGTCCAGTACGAGCACGAGCGGGATGCCGCGTGGGGCGATCAGGTGCGACATCCAGGCGGCGTGTCCGAGCGAGGGCGGCAGAGGCAGCACCTCGGTCTCGCGCGCGCTCAAGAGATCGAGCTCCCCTCGTACGCGCAAAGCAATCGGCGCACCGGCCCCTCGCACGAGCAGTACGTGCCCACCCGCGTCCGCGCGCTGCGTCCCGAGCTCGCGCAGATCGAGCGCCGTCCCCGTGAAGTCGCGTTCGGCGAGCACGTTCGACACCGCGGCTGCCGGAATCGCCACGGCCGCCGGCGCAGCGCCGACGACGACGAATTGCAGCATCCGCTCAGCCGGCATCGCCATTCGCTCCCGATGCTCGGTCCAGATCCGAGAGCAGCGCTTCGAGGTCGATCAGGGTCAGGATTTCGCCTTGTTCGTCGAGCTCCCGCGTACCGTACGGGACCAGGCCGCCCTGCACGGGCTTGAGCGCTTCGCCCGGGATCCGCCGAACCTCGCGGGCGGCGTCGATGGGTAGCGCCGCCACCCCGCGCTCGTGACGGACGATCAGAGTGCGCGGGCGACTTTGGGCCGCGCCCTTCGCGACGCCGAGCAACCTCGCGAGGTCGACCAGCGGCACCGCCCGTCCTCGCCAGACGACGACACCCGGCAGCTCGGCACGCGCGCGCGGAATGGGCAACCACGGCTCGGCGCCCAGCACCTCGCGCACGTGGCGCGCCTCGATGAAAAACCAGTTCGACTCGAGCTGAATCGGCAGCACATGAGCGTCCAAGTCAGCCTCCCTTGGTGTGCTGATCCGCGTCGCTGTCGTGCGGCAAAAGGCGGCGCAGCGCTGCGCGTAGTTGGCTGGCGTCGACCGGCCTTCGCAAGACGACTCCGTCGAACGTCTCGAGAAACGCTCGTGCACGCTGGTCGCTGTTCGATTGAGCAACGAAGATGAAGCGCCGGCGCCAGACAGGGTCCGCCCGGAGTGCGCGCTCGTACACATCCAAACCAGACGGCCCCAGGCTCGCGACGACTAGGTCGGGTTGGTCAGTCGATTCGAGGTGACGCAGCGCTTGTTGCGCCGAAAGCGCGAAATCAGGGCGATAGGGTTCGCCCTGAACGTCCTGCCGATAGCGCGACAAGGCCGCCATGTCGTCGTCGATGAAGAGCACCGTCGGCACCAGGCGCTTGGTGCCGCTGACGGGCGGGGGGCGCGACATTCGGACCCGGGAGCCGGCGCCGGGCCGCTGGCTCTGCGCGCGGCGGTGCTTCCCGCTCTGCGCATCTTCGCTTGCGCGCGGCTCGGCCGCGGGGGTGGGGGCACGCAGCGGCGCGGCCAGCTCTTTGGGACGGAGCCAGCGATGCACATGGCGCAAGAGCTCGAAAGAGTCATCGGTCTTGCGGATGTAGCCGTGTGCACCCGAGCTCTGCGCGCGCCGCTCCAGTTGCTCGGCCGGCAAGCTGGAAAAAAGCAGGATGATCGCTTCGCTGTTCGGCTGGGCCTTGCCGAACAGCTTGACGATCGTCTCTCCGCCGAGCTTGGGCATGTTCACGTCGATCAGCACCAAATCCGGCTTTTCCTGCAGGATGAGCGCAACGCACCCGGAAGAGCCCGGATGGGTGATCACGCGATAGCCGGCAGACGCAAGCAAAGTCTTCGTGACCACGAGCACGACTTCGCTATCGTCTACGACCAAGATGGTGGCCGGCTGGTTGCTCGACGTGCGGGACATGCTTCAGTGCCAGTCGAGGGAGGCGCGCCAGTCGCTCGCGCCTTTTCCTGCCACGGGATCGAACACACCCATGATCGACATGCTGCCCTTCACGCCCGCGTAGATCCCCGTTCCGCTTGTGAATTCCGTATAATCGGTGAACTCACCCGTCGCGAGATTCCAAACTCCGTAGTCCGTCCCGGTGAGCGTTCCGAGGCCGGTCGTGATCACGTTGACGCCCACGTAGGTGGACACGTTCGGCGTGGCCGTCGCGGTCATCGACGACATCGTGAACTGGAGCTTGCCCCTGATGTCGCCCGTGAGCGCCCCCTCGGTGCAGAGCGAGGCACACTCGACCTGGTGGGTGGTCAGCTGCCCCTCGAAGACGCGGGGTCCATAGCGATGAGCCTCGGCACCAGTGCTAAAGCCCAGCGAGGCTGCGACGAGTGCGGTTGCGGTGAAAACGGTTCTAAGTGATTTGGTAGTAGTTACATGCATTTAGGGTCTCCTTCGTTAGCTAGCGGCGGGCTATGTCCCCGCTCACAGGTAGCCTCGCGTGAAGCCGCCATCGACGTTGAGCGCTTCGCCCGTCACGTTCGTACAGAGGGGGCTCGCGAGGTAGGCGAGCGCGTTGACCACGTCCGCGTAGTCGGTAGCGCGACGGGTGAAGGCTCGCCGCGCGAGCGCGCTGCGGGTTTTTTCCGTGAGCTCGCTACCGATCACGCGCCGTGCCGCGTCCGTCTCCACGATCGAAAAGTTCACCGCGTTGCACAGCACGCCGAGCGGTCCGAGCTCGAGCGCGAGGTAACGGACGGCCGCCGAAAGCGCGCCCTTGGCGATACCGACGACGTGGTAGCGAGCGAGCGCGCGCTCGCTTCCCGGCGAAAGCAGCGTGACGACCCGAGGAGCCTCGGAGCGGCGCAGCCAGGGCAGGGCGGCCTTACAGGCAACGAGCAGGGAACGCACGCCGACCTCCATCGCTTGCGCGAAGTCGTCGGCTGAAAGCTCGAACACGGGGCGATCGAGCGCGCCTTCCGGCACGTGCACCAGCGTGTGTACGAGGAAGTCGAGCCGCCCGTAGCGCTCGCCGGCCTGATTCATGACCTGCTCGACCGCGCGCTCGTCGCGACAATCGAGCTCAGCCCGTGCGCAGCCGAGCTCAGCGGCGAGCGGTGAAAGCTCTTGCCCGCGCGCCGCACGGTGAGTGAAGGTGAGCTCGGCGCCGAGCGCGCGAAAGCCGCGCGCGGCGTGATACCCGACGCTATTTGCCGTCGATACGCCGAGCACGATGCCTCGCCGGTCCGCCAGTAAAGCGCTCATCGCGCCTCCTCTTCCGGCAGCCATAGCGACAGGGACGCGAGCCCGTCGCGCTCGTACTCGGCGATCGCGCGTTGAATCCGGAAGCTCGCCTCGACGGCGGGCAGGCCGCCGATCCACATCGAGAGGCGCGCGCCCGCCTCGAGCAGCTTTTCCTTGGAAGTCCCGAGGTGAAGCAGCGTCTTCGCGAACATGGCGGCCGTGTCGTAGCGTCCGAGCGCGGCCAGCACCGAAAGCCCGATCAGATAATTTTCCTCGAGCGAGATGTGTTGCGTGTCGGCTTCGAGCCCGTGGTAGCGGAGGATCATGTCGCGCAGACCCGGGTGGGCGATGCGTTCCAGGAAGCGCAGGTGGCGCCGTCCCGTGCCCGGTCCGAAGATCTGGTCGACGTACTGCTCGGTCTGAAGTGTGGGGTCGTTTTCGTTCGCCATGCTTCCCTCAGCGCGCCTGGCCCGTGGGCATCACGGTCAGCTCGGTCACCACCACATTTCGTGGCCGTGACAGCACCCAGACGATGGTTTCCGCGATGTCCTCGGGCGCGAGCCATTCGGGGACCTGTTCCTGGAGCTTTTGGCGCACGCCAACGAACCCCGGTAAATCGTCGTAGATCGGCGTGTCCACCAGGCCCGGCAGGATGGTGGTGACGCGCACGCCACGCGGTGCGAGCTCGAGGCGCAGCGCATCCACGAGCCCGGTCACGGCGGCTTTCGTCACGGCATAGGGGCCGAATTTCGCGTTCGGCACGAAGCGCGCGGCCACCGACGAGAGCTGCACGACGTGCCCCGTGGCTGGCATGGCCGGCACGAGTGCCTGGCACAGCTCGAGCGGCGCGCACACGTTCACCTCGAGCAGCCGCCGAAAGGTGGCGGGCTCGACGCTGAGCGGGGAGTCGTACACGGCTTCCGCGGCGTTGCTCACGAAAACGTCGACCGCGCGCCCGCGAACGAGCGCTGCCGAAACGCGTTCGCGCTCCGCCGGCAGCGCCAGATCGAGCACCATCGGCGTGAAGCTCGGTCCGAGCTCGGCTGCGAGCCCCGCGAGCCGCTTTTCGTTGCGACCGAGACCGGTGACGCTCGCGCCTTCGGCGATCAGCTTGAGCGCAGTCGCTCGACCGATGCCGGAGGTGACTCCGGTCACGACGCAATGACGGCGGGCAAGGCTAGTCATAGCTCCACCAGTGCCGCGACGAATTGCCAACCGACGCCCACCGCGAGCAAGAGCACGCGCTGGCCGGCGCGCAGTGTGCCTGCGTTCACGAAGTGCTCGAGCGCTACTGGGATCGAGGTGGCTGCCAGGTTGCCGACGCTCGGCAGGTTGGTGAGGATCTTCGCCGGCGTCAGATTCAGCGCGGAGCCCAGCATGGCCTGAATGCCGGCGGTGCCGGAATGCGGCACGATGAAGTCCACGTCGGCGAACGTCAGCTGCTGCCTGGTGAGCAGCGTCTGACCGACCTTCACGAGCGACGTCACGGCCAGCTCGTTGAGCACGCGTTGGCGTATGTGCGTCACGAGGTAGCCATCCGCGTCGACATCGATGATGTCGTTGCGAGCGCCGTCAGTCCCGAGCTCGTAGTCGACGAGCCGGTAGCCGCGCTCGGCGCCCGCCGCCACCACCAGCGCCGCCGCGCCGTCGCCGAACAAAATCTCCGCGCGGCTGCCCGGACGCAGGCGCTTTCGCGAGCGATCGGACGCCAGCACGAGCCCACGGGAAAAGCGCGGCGTCTGCAGGAACCCGTGCGCGATGGACAGCGCGTAAATGGAACCGGCGCAGGCACAGCCGACGTCGAAGGCGAACGCCTTGCGCGCGCCGAGCAGCTCCTGTACGCGCGGCGCGACGTCGGGCACGTAGCGGCGGTCGCTCCAATTGACCAGGATCAAGAAGTCGAGCGACTCCGCGCTCGTCGCTGCCCGCTCGAGCGCGCGCTTCGCCGCGGTAACCGCCATGTACGGCACGTCCTCCGCATCTCCAGCAACGCGGCGGCTCACGACGCCGATGCGTTCGAGATCGGCCGGCACGAGCTCGGGATGAAGCTCGAGCATCTCGGCATTGCCGAGCTCTCGACTCGGCAAGTACGTGCCGAGTCCGGTGATGGTGAGATTACGCATGTGCCCTCCCAGGCTCGGGTCGTGCAGTAGGTTCCAATCCCGCGAATAGCTCCGCTAGCGCGGCGAGCTCGAACGCGGTCGGCTCGAATGCCGGCGCGTCGTCGTGCGCGCGCACCGTGAACGGAAAAGCAGCGGCAAGCTCGCTCGCCGGTTGCTCGGCAAGAGCGCGCGACGTGAGCTGCCAGGCCTCGGCCACGCCTGCTCGCTCGAGCACGGCGTCTTCGGTGACGATCGCGCGCACGCGTTCGCCCGCGCTCGTGATGTACTCCACGCGCGGTACGAGCCGATCGGAGCGGCAAAGCACGACCACCTCGCGTGCCCCGGCCGTCAAATCAGCGGCGCCACCGGAGCCAACGAGCAGCTTGCCGCCGACGAAGCTCGAGTTCAGGTTGCCGAAAGCGTCGGCCTGCGCGCAGCCGACGACGGCAAGGCAGCGGTTGTGCCGCCCGCAGGCGACCAGACCGAGGTTCTCTTCGACCGACGAGAGGCGCTTCGCTCCGGCCATGTTGGCGGAGCTCAGCAAGAAGGGGTGAGCATCGCGCGCGTCGAAGCCGGAAATACCGGTCTCGACCAACAACTCAACGGAGTCCGCCTGTCGGCCGAGCAGCAGGAAGGCGAGCCGCGCGGCGCTGAAGCCCTGTCCGATGCCGGCGAGCACCGCCCCGAGCCGTCCCTCGACCACGCGCCGAGCGATGGTACGCGCGGCGAGCAGCACCAGGCGATCAGCGGACGAAAGCTCGCGTGGCGTCCGCTCGATGGAGGGCACGCTCTGAGCCACGGTGCGTAAGCGCGGTTCGGACCGTTCCGAGCCGGCGAGCGCGGCGAGCTCGGCCGCGCCGACGAAGTCGAAGTACGCCTTTTGTCCGTCCGGCGCCTCGAGCACACGCCGGCGATACTCCGCGAAGCGCTCGGGACGCAGCGCCATCTCGCGCCAGTGCTCGTAACTAGCGAAGTCGTCGGCGTAGCCGTGCAGCCCTTGCACGCGCGCGCCGGCATAGAGCGGCTGTGGGTGCGCACCGAACGGCTCCTCTGCGATCGCGAGCACGTTCGCCGCGGGCAGCGGAACGAGCTCCGGAAAATCCTCGAGCGCGCGTTCGTCGACGAGTTTATCCACCGTGACGATGACCCCGCGCCGGGCGGCCAGCGCTCCGGCAAAACCCTCCCCGAAGGGCGGACAGAACAGCGCGCGACCGGAGGCCGTGCCGACAGCGGCATGGAGGAAGGTGATGTCGGGCACGATCGCTGCGAGTAGCCGCAGCGGCTGCGGCCCTCCGCGCGGATCGGGAACTTCGAACAGCTGTCCGGCGCGTTCGAGGTCCGCGTGCAGGTCGCTGACGCCGGCGCTCGTGGTCATGGCGTAGGGATGGCCCAGGGCGCCGGCCCTGAGCGCCAGCACGTATTCGAGCAGCGACCACTGCTCGATCATGCCGGGTTGGCCCGCGAGCTTTTGGTAGAGCGCGTTCGGCCGCGGCACCGGATAGTTGTCGCCGAAAAAGCAGCCGATGTAGCGCCGCCCGAGCCCGAGTAGAGCGAGCGTGTGCGCCGAGGAGTGAAAGCCCGTCGCGCTGAACACCAGCTCGGGCCGCTGCCCATTGAAGTGGCGGGCCAGCTCGCGAATGGACGCGTTCGAGCGGCTGGGCGTCGACGCGAAGTGCAAGTGTAGACGTGGCTCGACGTGGAGAGCGATGGCTTGCGACAGGGGTAGCAGGCGCGTCATGCTGGGCTCCTAGTAGCGGTACAGGGCACCGGCGCAGTTGAGGCCGGCGCCAACGGCCAGCGAGAGCACCAGATCACCCCGGCGCACGCGCCCTAGGCGGGCTTGCTCGGCGAGACAGCTCGGAATGCTGGCGCTGCCCGAAAACCCGTTCACGTCGCCGGACCACAAGAGTGTTTCGGGAGGCCACTCGAGGTCGGCGAGGACGCCGGCGAGTAGGCCCGCGTGCGTCTGAATCGGTAGCAGAAAGCTCACGTCTCGCGGCGAAAGGCCGTTACGGCGCAGCAAGCGGCGACCGCACTCGACGAGCAACGTGCGCGTGGCATCGGCTGCCTTGGACCCGAGCATCGTCATGGAAGCGGCGTCCTCGCCAATGCCGACCCAGGTGCGCTTGTCGACCTCGGTGTGGCCGACGTAGTCGATGATGCCCGTGCCTTCGCGGCGCTCGCTGCGACGAAACACCACGGCGCCCGCCGCGTCGGATACGATGAAACAAAATGAGCTGCGATTGCTGGGCGCGAGCGCGAAGCGACTGCCTTGCTCGGTGGCTATCAGCAGCGCCGCGCGATAGTTTTCGTTGGCCAGCAGCGCATCGACCACTTGCACGCCGCGCAAGAAGCCCGAGCAGTAGCAGGCTTTGATGTCGAGTCCGAGCGCGCGCGAGCGCCCGAGCTTTTCGAGCACGAACGGTGAAAGATCCGCCATCGAGCGATTCTCGGGATCGGAGGGGTGCGCCATGTTGAGCGTCGTGCCGGAGGCCACCACCACCAGGTCGATCTCACGGCACAGCTCCGGTTCCTCGTCGAGCAAGCGCGCGACCGCCGCGTCCGTCATGGTGCGCGTGTTCTCGGACGGAGCACACCAGCGCCGGGTCTTGATCCCGCTTTGAGTGGCCAGCTCCTCGAAGCTGCTGGTCGGCTGAAACTGGCAGCGCGCAGCGAACGTCTCGTTCGAGACGAGCTCGCTGGGATAGGCGAACGATGTCGCGGCGATCACGCTCGAATGAGGCAGGCCCCGACGGGCGTTCGTATCGAGCTCCGTCGTCATGAGCGCGCCTTCCGCATCACGAGCGCCGCGTTCTGTCCGCCCGCGCCGTAGCTCACGGCCACGCCGGCGCGCAGAGCCCGTTCCACGCCGCGATTGGCCTGGTGGTTGAAGCCGCCGACCACGCGCCGGCGATCGATGCCGATTGTGGGCGCGATGAAGGAGTGGTGCAGCATCATCGCGACGGCGGCGATGTTGATGGCGCTCGCGGCGCCCAGCGTGTGGCCGTACAGGGGCTTCGTGGAAATCAGCGGCACCTCACGCGTGCGGGCACCGAAGAGACGCTTCATGTAGTTCAGCTCGGAGATGTCGCTGGCGAGCACGCCGTTGCCGTGCCCCACCACGAAATCCACGTCCGCCGGCGCGAGTTGCCCTTCTTCGAGCGATTCACTGATCAGCCGCGCCGGACGTTCGCCGGTGAAGTCGACGTCGGTCGGGTGCATGCCGCCGTTGCCGTGCCGGTAGCCCGCGATTTCGGCCAGCACGCGCGCGCCGCGTGCCTCGGCGTGCGCACGCGACTCGAGCACGAGCGTGACCGCACCCTCACCGAAGGCATTGGTCTGACTCCCGGCGTAGGGCCTGATCGCGACGCTCGGGTCGACGCTCTCGGGGCTGACCAGCCCTGCATCGCGGTACACTTGGAAGAGCGGGCCGACGAGGGCTGCGTCGTGTCCAGTCCCGAACGCGATCTCGATACGACCCGCTTGGATCTCGCGATAAGCGTTGCCGATCGCGACCGCACCCGACGCGCAGCTCCCGTTGTATGTGTACGTCGGTCCGCTGACGCCGAGGATGGCCGCGGCGATTCCCACCGGTTGGCCCGGCAAAGCCGCCAGGTTCATGTCTCGCAATGTGGGCCTGGTCTTGGCATCCCGCCGTGCCAGCTCATAGACCGTCGCAAAGCTTCCACGCGAGGTTCCGTCGAACAGGCCGACCCTGTCGGACGCAAGCTCGGGCAGCTCGAGACCCGCGTCGCGGCAGGCCGAAACTACGGACGAAAGGTAGAACAGCTGCTCCTTCGAACAACTCTTCCAGAGCTTCTCGGGAATTTCGCCCAGGTATTTGCTGCCCGCGAAATCGCGGACGCGACCGATGGCGCAGGCAATCTCGTCGCCCGGATCCGGCTCGATTCGCAGCTGGCTCTCGCCTTCTTTCAGCTGTCGCCAGAACACGGATGAGTCGTCGCAGTTCGGCAAGATCACGCCGAGCCCGGTGATGACGACTTCGTGCAGCACTGCCACGCGTTGCGCCGCGAGCAATCGCTCTTGAGATTGGTGTCCTTCGCGCGGAGCCGGCGGTTCTCGCCGCTCGGCTTTGGCTTCGCTCAGGACGCGCATCGCACCCTCCCTTCCGTGGGGAGCGCAGCGCTAAAGCTGCGGACTCTGGTGCCTTTGATTGATCTTCCCGCCTGCATGAGCAACCTACATCGCCCCTTGGCACGCAGACGGTAAACCCGTCATCAGAATGCACGAGGCATACCGATCCAAACGGCTGCAAGCGATCTGAATTAATGCTGAGCCCAGCGTCACCATGACACAGATCACGGTGCGCGTTCACACTCTGCGGTCTAGCTCTTCGCTTTCTCGTTCGTCTTTTTTTTTCGTGCGAGCGCGTAGCGTGGTGCTCGCAAACAGCGTTGGGTGCTTGCGAGCTTTGCTTGCTTCGGTCGCCTTCGGGTGGCGGATTCCGCACTGTGATCGCGGTCACATTGCAGCAGTCTGTTGCACATCAGCTAGGTTACCCTTCACCGCAAACGCTACGTCGGTTCGTGGACGACTTCGCTCGGCCGATGCTCCAAGCACTGACTCCACTCCCGGGCGGCCTCTGTGCACGACCGCAACGTCGTCGCAGCTCGAGGTGTTGACGCGCAGCGCGCGACTACGGGTTCTTAGCGCAAACCACGTGCGGAACCTGTGGGAACGCCGTCGGGACTGCGTCCGAAGTCGCGAACAGCTCGGTAACTGCCAGCGCGTGCGCCGAGAAGAACTCGTCGTACTGGCGGATCTTGCTCTTGGTCGCGCCCGTTACCGGATCGCGATTGTTCGGATCGTATGCAGGGGTGACGAGGGCGTCGCCAAGGGCGTAGAACGTGAACGAATATTCGTCCGTACCGCGCGGTACGGCGCCGTCGGTGCAATACGTCTGCCAGGACGGGCAGGGGCCGAAGTACGCAGTCGGACCGCCGGGACCGCCGCTCAGCTGCTCGGCGGAATTGCCCAACGGAAACTGAACGTTCGGCAAGGACGCAGGCAGTGTGTGCGTATTGGAAGGGATGTTCCAGATCGCCCAGTGGTAGCCCAAGTTCTTGTTGGGCGGGATAGGCAAGTGATTTCGGTTTTCGATGATGGTCAGATCCCGAAATACGAGCGCGTAGCTCCCGGTTCCTTTGGGACCCTTGCTGAAGTCGAGCTCAGGAGAGCTGCCGTCGGCGAACGTCTTCCCCTCGCACGTGGACACGGACGGGAGCGGAGCGCCGCTCGCGAATGCTGGGCTCCAAATTCCGAACTGTCCGTGATTGCCGTAGTGGTTGCCATTGTCCTCTCCCTTCACGAGCTGTGAGACTTCAGCCGTCTCCCCTTCGGCTTGGGCGCCGCAGCCAACTAGTGACAAAGCGACGCTCGCCAAGCTGATGAGGATAGACGCGCTACGCGGACATTTCATGGGGTATTCTCCAGTTCCGTAGGGATATCGAGTCTAGAACGCGGGCAAACTCCTAGTCTGTGCTCGGGGTGAGTGTCCATGAGCATCTATTCCGGGCGTCGCTCGTCGCTCATGGGGCAGGCGCTCGAACGCTCGCTTCACGCTGGCGAGAGTCGACCGGCAGGTCGAAAATTTCTTCTCGTGCGGTTCCGTGATCAGCGCGGCGCTTTCCGGGAATTCATCAGCGTTCGAACGAGCGGAGGGGGGGCTCATTACTCAGGCCGAACGCCGTGCTGCGTCTGGCGTGCCGGCCAGAGCGTTGGGGGATCTTGTCTTAACTTAACTTTCACTCTGCGAGCACAAGGGGTCGGCGCCAAAGGGCGCTCGGCATCGAGGCGCTCAGCCCTGGGTCGAACTGGCCGTTTGCAATGCTTCCAGCTCGGATGCCAGGAAGGCGAGCGTTCCGCGCAACAGCCGGCCGTGCTCCTCGGCTTGATCGTAGAACTCTTGTTGAGGGATGCGAAGCACGAGCGACGGAGCTGTCGCGAGTGCGGCATAGCTCGGTAACGCATTGCAGAAGGCGCCAGGCCCTCCGACTACATCTCCCGCGTCATGCGTGAAGCGGAGCCCTGAGCCGTGCACGAGCTCGATCACGCCCGTTGCCACGATGAAGAAGTCTTCCCCGTCATTGCCGATTTCGAACAGCGACTGCCCGGCTTGCAGTACTTTCGTCTCGGCGATTGCGGCCAGGCTGGCGATGGCTTGCATGCCTGCTTTGCGTAGGAATGGCGCCTGACGTAACGCCAGGATTTTGTCGTAAGTCTCGAGCAGGGTCGGCACGATGGGCGGCGGGGGCTCACTGTGCCTGGGCAAGCGAGCCGCCAACTCCTGCCACAAATGATGCAGTTGCGTGGCAAAGTTTTTGATCGCGGCGCGCGCAATCTCGGCGTTGTCCTCCAATAGATCGAACCAATCGGCGCTGCGAATGACGAGCGCCTTGCTGGCTTCGAGAGCGCGGCAGGCGCGCAGGCGCGGACGATCGAGCACGGCGTCGACGACACCGACCACGGCGAAGCCGGAAAATTCGATCGATTGCAGGCCGTCGGTCTCCAGTGCCACGCGACCCTCGGTCAAGAACAGGAAGCGATCGGGCGGATCGCCCGTTCTGAATGCGAATTGCCCGGGCGCAAGTTCCAGGTCGTCGAGCAGCTCGATGAAGCGCACGTGTGCCGCCGCTGGCATGGTGGGGAACAACGAACGCAGCAAGAGCTCGCGCTTGACCCGTTGTCCGTCGCTGACCGTCACGCGGGACGCTCCAGCAGCTGGAGCAGGCGCACACTCTCTGGCTGGCGCGGTCGATCGAGCGCCGACACCGCATGCTCGGCCAAGTCGCGCAAGATGGCGTCCTGATCTCGAGCGAGCAGCTCCAGGGTATCGTGGGCGCTCGCGAATACGCCCACCAGTTCGCTCGCACGCCGTGCGCGTTCCTCGGCGGGCAAGTCGTCGACCACCAATCGAAGCAAGCTGGCGACGTCGTCCGCGGAGCGTCCGACACCGCGAATCAAGGCATCGAGGAACTCGATCGCTTGTCCGCGCTGGCGACGATCTTCTGAGCCGAGCGCGGAGAAAATTGCACGAATGTCGTCTCCGCGATGCATGATTTGCAGGAGCCGCGCCAGACGGTCGAAGGACTGCTGAATCTTGTCGTCGAGCAACTCCCGCACCAGCTTCACGGCCAAGCGCGCCGCTAGCACGCCATCGCGCTCGAGTGACGTGCGCGCCGAGAATAGTCGCAGATACTCGAGGGCGTTGCGCTTCAGCTCGTCGGCAATGGGCCCGTTCGGGATCGCAAGCGACGTCTCCTTCGCCAGCTCCCCGAGGCCGCGCAAGGCTTTGTAGCGAATCAAGCCTTCTTGATCGCCGAGCATGAGCGAGATCGATAGGGCCACGGCTTCGCGATTCGCGAACGCCGCGATGGTACGCGGAATGTGGATGCGCACGCGCCGCTCCACGCGCTGGTCGGCCAGCGTGTGCTCCAGTGCCTCGAACGCCGCGGGGCCGAGCCGCACCAGCCCCCGTCTCGCCGCGAGCCGGTCCTCGGCGAACTTCAGACGCCCGATCAGAAATGGGATGCTGGTCTCGTCGCCCACGAGGGAGAGCGATTGCGTCACTGCGCCGAGCAGCGCAGGTAGTCGCGCTAGCTGCAGCAGGATGCGCGTGGCGTCGGCTGGCGGATGCGCGGCCAACGTCTCGATGAACCCGAGCTTGAGCGTGTGCTGGGCGTCGTCCGCGCGAAATAGCTCCCAAGTCAGCGGATCGCCGGGAAAAGCATGGCCGTTCAGCTGAGCCAAATACAAGGCGGCAAAGGCGCGCAGCGACGGGTTCGAGTGGTCCAGGATGCGTTCGAGCACCTGGCTCACGCCCGACAACGCAAACGCGCGTAGCGCTGCCTGCTGCACGCGCGGGTTGTCGTGGTCGAGCAGCCGCTCGCCGAGCGGTAGCCAATCCCTGCGGTCCGTGCCGCCGAACAGCTCGAGCGCGCGCACCAGCACGGCTTCGTCGCTGTGATGCAGAATCAAGGCTGGGATCAACTTTTGGCGTCCGCGTTCGGCGAGCACATTCATGGCCGCGATCACCTCGTTGGCGTCGGGTTTGGCCAGCGCCTCGACCAACATCTCGAGCGACGTCAAGTCGAGCTCACCGAGCGTGAAGTCACGCTCCACGCTGCCGCGGCGGAGTGCGCTGCGAAAGAGCGCGATGTACGGCGTGCGCAAACCGAGGCCAACCAAAAGCCAGGCACACGACAGACCCGCGGCGCAGGTCGCGAGCAGCACGGGCGACGGGTTCCGGGTCATGGTGACCCCGAGCAAGAGCGCACCCGCCAAGGCCTGGGTACTGCGCGTGACCAATAAATCGACGAGTCCGCGGCCGCGTGCCTGGTTCTCGACCGGCGCCCACAAAAGCTCGGAGGCGACTCGCCCGAGCGAGTTACGCAGGGCCGAGTCCGTGGCCTTCAGTGTCACGACCACCGCGAACGAGGCGCTGGACAGCGCCGACAGCGCGCTGCCCATGGTGAGCATGGCCGGCGCCGTCAAGGCTAGGCCCAACACGCCGACACGTTGCACGACACTGCTGGTTACCGTCAGTTGCAAAAGCAACGAGCCGATGTTGAGCAACAACTGATAGCGCGCGAAAAATGGCGCCAGCTGCTCGGCGTGCAGGCTACTCGCGACCTTGGCGCGATACAGGTAGTCAATCACCAGCGAGACCGCCACCGAGAGCGCGGCGATCGCGGCTAGCCGCCACAGAAACGGATCGCGGCGCATCTTCGTGAGCTCGGGCGCGAGTGAGCTCGTGGCTTTCGGGGCAGTCGCTGCCGGGTCTGGTGTTTCGATAGGAACCTTGCTGACGAGCAGCGCGGCCCCGAAATAAGCAAGCGGCGCCGCGCTCAGCAGCGAGCGCACTTGGGTCACCTCGAGCAGCAAGGTGGCGGTGCCGGCACCCGCAATGGCTCCGAGCACGCCACCGGATGCGAGCGGCCCAAATAAGCGCCGACTCTGCGACGCAGAGAAGAGCGTGCCCGCCAACAACCAGAACTGTCCGATCAGCAGCGTCGCCGAGAGCGTGCCGAAAACATACAGCGCGAACACCGTGCCGGGCGCGCTGGGTCGGGTCCGGAACCAGGCGCTCACGAACGCAGTCAACAAAAGCGACACGACCAGCGCGTTGCGCGGGCCTGCGCGACGCGTCAGCCTCACGTTGAGCGGCGTGATCACCAACATGCCGAGGGCGACCGCCACGTACACGAGCGCAAGCGCCTTGGGCGGCAAGCGCGCGAGAAACAGCGCGTCGCGCGCGGTCTCGAGCAAGGTGTGGCCAGCGATGGTCAGCCCGAGCACGAAGAAAACGCGCGCAAACAGCCCGACTTCCCCGGTGCGGACATCCAGGAATCTGCTCCGGCCGAAAACGTTCACCTACCTATCCTGACAAATCTCGACGGGGGACGATACGGGCCCTTGCCGAGGCACTGCACGGGGCGTACACAAAAGGCGTGTTCGCGTGCAACCAGCGGAACCTCGGCATGCGCGCCAGTAATCAGGCGCTGCGCTCGGGTGTCATGCTGGCAGGCTTTGCACTGGTCGCCTTCCTGCTGGTCAATCAGCTGGGTGGGCCTCGCCAGGCGGGCTGGCTTTTGGCACTGCCGCTGGTTATCGCCTGCTACATGGTGATATCTGGCATTTTCGGCATCTGCATCGTGCATGGTCTGCGGGGTGACCGGCGAGCGGACCACGGGTCCGAATCGGTGTTGGATCCGGCGACGCGCACGCGCATGCGGAACCGAGCGTTGTTGGCCGTATCCGCGAGCGTCATCATCGGTTGCGGCTTCGCCGCCGCGTTCGTCGCCCACGGCTGAACCAGCGCACGGCCAAACGCCGCGTTTTAACGAGGCGACCTCGCATCCCGCTTGTTCGGCTCGCCGAGCGCGGTAAGGTTCTGGCATGGGCGGAATGGACCTCCGAACGCGCACCTCGCTCTTTTGCGGGGTGCTGGCGTTGGCGATCGCCGTATCCGTGCTGCTGAAAGGCAAGCCACGCTTGCCGCAGCTGTTCTTCACCGGTCTGGCTGGCGACATCGGGCTTTGGTACCTCGCGCAGTGGCTGTACCACGTCGGGCGCAGTGATCTGTGGGCGCGCTGGACCGCCGTGTTGGCCGTGCTGTTGCCGCAGTTCGCGGTGCACCTGTTCGAGTCGATCGTGCCGGAGTCGGGTCGCCCTTCCCCCTTGAAGCGTGTCGCCGGCATCCTGATGGTCCCGATGCTGGTGTTGGTGCTCACCGAGCATCGGCACGGTCTCGTGCGCGGCGCCGTATTTTTGTACGTGTTCGGGCTGATCGCGGCGGCGTTGTGGACACTCGCGGTGCGGGGTGAGCGCAGCGGTTCGCGCGCGGTCCAGCGTCGGGTGCGCTTTTTGGTGTTCATCGGCGCGCTCGCCACCATCTTCAGCTTGGCGGATTTCTTGTGGTTCATCGGCGCGCCGCTGCCGCCGGTGAGCGCGGTGCTCAGCATCGTGTTCTTGTTCGTGCTTTCGGAATCACTGACGCGCGAGCGCCTGGTCGATTTGTACGACATCCTGTGGCAGCTGCTGGTGTCGACGGCGCTGGCCTTCGCGTTGGCCGGCATCTTCTACGTATTCGTGGTGCTGTTCGGTGGCTTCGAGACCATGTATCTCGGCGCGATCCTGGCGGCGATCGTGATTTTGGTGCTGTTCGAGCCGCTGCGGAACAAGGCGGAGAACTACACCCACAAGGCGTTCTTTCGCGAACGCGTGGATCTCGAACGCGCGATTGGCCGCGCCCGCGCGGAGCTCGTGCACGTGTTACAAGTTTCCGAGCTGCAAAGCGTGGTCATCTCCGCGCTGGAAGGCTCGCGTCGCGCGACGGGCGCAGCGCTGTATTTGCCCGATCCGCTCGGCTCGGACTTCGCGCTGGTCTCCTCGTTCGGCCCGCTCGCTCCCGGCCGCATCGACGTGGTGACCGCGCGCCCCCTGATTGAACGGTTGACCGCGAGCTCGTCGATCGTGCTCGAGGAGGTCAGCTTCAAGTTCCTGGAATCGCGGCGCTCGGGCTGGACCCCGGAAGCGGAGGCTGACGAACGCTTGTTGACCGCAGCAGAGGTGCTTGGCCCATTCAAGCAAGCGGTCTGCTTGGGGGTTCATGGCGAGCGCCAAGATCTGCTGGGCATTTTACTGTTGGTCGACGACCGCGTGCGCGACGCATTTTCTCCAGATGAAGTGGCGCTGCTCGAATCTCTTGCCGTGCAGGTCGGCGTCGTGATCGAAAACTCCCGGCAGTACCGACGCATGCAGGAGCGCGATCGGCTGGCGGCCCTCGGCCAAATGGCGGCGGGCCTGGCGCATGAGGTCAAGAACCCGCTGGGAGCCATCAAGGGGGCGGCACAGCTGCTGGGTGACCCGAGTCACGAGACCAAGCTCGGCCAAACCGACATGGAGTTCGTGAGTATTATTTTGGAAGAGGTCGAGCGGCTCGATCGGGTCGTCGGTTCCGTCCTCGACTACGCTCGCCCGTCGAAGGGCGACGCGGGCGCGGTCGACGTGAACGCCGTGGTCAAGCGCACCTTGACCGTGCTTGCCTCAGATCGTACCGAAGAGTGCGAGCTACGCACCGACCTGACCGACAGCTTGCCGCCGGTGCGCGCGGACGCCGAGCAGTTGCGTCAGGTGTTGATCAACCTCATCCGCAACGCCGTGCAGGCCATGGGTGGACAAGGGACCGTGCAGGTAACCACCCGCCGTCGCTCGCCCACGACCGCGATCGCGCGGGATTCTGCGCTGCCCGAGGCCGAATGGATCGAGATTGCGGTACGTGACGAAGGGCCCGGAATTCTGCCCCAGGTGCAGAAGAACCTGTTCGTGCCCTTTTTTACGACCAAAGACCGGGGGACCGGCCTCGGCCTGGCAATCAGCCAGCGGGTCGTAGAAGAGATGGGCGGCCGGATCGAGGTCGTTTCCCGTCCTGGAGCCGGTTCCACCTTCTCGTTGGTCCTGCCTGCGGTCGCCGAAGCCCATACCTCGCCCCGCCCGCCGCCCGGACATGTTCGTGACGAGGCCGCCACATCGTCTAGACTTAGCGTCGGACCCGTTCTGACCGTACCCTCTGGGACTGGGCGCGCTTGACCCGTTCTTCCCAGGGGACCTATGATTTTTCCCTCCGACTTCCCAGGGCTTACCCCTGGTGCACCGAGCCTCCTCACCGCCTAGACCATGACTAAGCGTTTCGCGCCGAAAACCGGCACCGAGCCCAGCCCGAGCGATCTGCGCTTCGGTCTGCGCTTCATCTCGGGCAAATATCAGGGCGGGGAATATCCGCTCGGTGAGGGTCAAGAAATCGTGATCGGGCGCTCCAGCGAGCTCGACATGGTGCTCGTCGAGGAGATGGTTTCGCGCAAACACGCGCGCATCGCGCTCAGCGAAGGCGTGATCACCATCGAAGACTTGGGCTCGACCAACGGCACCTTCGTCAACGGCGAGAAGGTCGAACGCGGCACGCTGAAAGAAGGCGACCGCGTGCTGGTCGGCACCAACATCTTGAAGGTGATGGCGATCTCGCAAGACGGTGACCAACATCTCGATCTGAAGTCGGTCGCTGCAGGTCGCGTGACTGCGCGTCAGAAGATGAGCCGCGTCGGTGACGAGGCCCCGCGCATGTCCGGCAGTCTGGAAGAGATCCCGCTCCCGGACCTGCTGCAGCTGTTCGGCACCTCGAAGAAAAACGGCGTGCTGGTGCTGCAGACCGAAACTCTGGAGGGTCGCATTTACCTGACCGAGGGCAAGGTTCGCTTCGCCGCCATCGAAGGCATGGATGCCGTACCGCCGCTCAAGGCCGTGTACCGCATGCTCGACTGGCACCAAGGCCAGTTCGCGCTCGACCCGCCCGATTCACGCAAATTCGAAAATCCGGTCGACGCCGGCGCTCAGGAAATTCTGATGGAGGGCATTCGCCAGCAGGACGAGCTCAACGCGCTGCGCCCTCGACTGCCCGCGCTCGAGGCATCGTTCCGTCTGAATTTGCCACTGCAACCCCAGCTGCGGGAGCTGAGCCCCGCGCAGCTGGACATGTTGCAAGCCGTGCTCAATTCGCGCTCGCTCGAAGCCGCGTTCGACTCGGTGCCGAGCACCGACCTGGAAGCAGGCCAGGCGATTCTGGTCTTGGTGCAGCGCGGCTACTTGGTCCCGGCAGACTGATCGGGACGGGCGAGCTGGGGTGAGCCGGCTTTCGACAGTCGCCGCAACTCGCCCTTCAGCGCAGCGTCCATTTCCAGCACGGCGGCCTCCTGGAGCAGGTGCTCGAGGGAGGGCCAGCCGGGATGCTCGGCGCGCAAGCCTTTGATCGCGTCGAACGCGGCGCGCCGATCCGGGAGTGCTCCGTACTCGAGGTACGTCGCGATGTTTCTGAGCACGTCGCGCTCCGAGCGAATCGAGACTTCCATCAGCTGCGAGACCGGGCCATCGCCGAGCGCGAACGCGCGCTGCTCGCCATGCGCCGAGGGCTTTGCTTTGCCTTCGCCAGGAAGCCGAGGCGGGTCGGAAGCCCTGCCAGCGGACGCTGCGGCCGCCGAAGCGGCGCCTGCGTCTCGCTCGACGCGCCGCGCGGCGAGCTCGGCCAGCGAGAGGTAACGCAGGCGTTGCGATAGCCGTACGAGCGCTAGAGCCGCGGGCGCGAGCCGCGAAAGGGCGAGCTCGGCTGTCGTCGCGGGCGCCGTTGCGAGCGCTGTCAGTGCGCTCTGTGCAGCCTGGCACAGCTCCAGATCGGCTTTTTCGTGCAAGGCTTTCGCGCACTCAGCGAGGCTTGGCGTGGCCTGAAAGCGGGTGCGCGCGCGCGCGAGCTCCTCTTGGAAGTGTCGCTCGCGAGCCTGCGCGCTGAAATCACCGCCGAGCGCCGAGACCGAGGCCGACGCGCTCGGGGCCGGCGCGCGCTGCTCGTGCCGGCAGGCCGAGAGTGAAAGGACCAGCAGTAGCGAGGGGCAGAGCTGAGCGCTCGGTCTCAGTATACGCCGCGCCAATTGGGACCGTAGAACCCGAACTGATTGGCCGTCATGTGCATGTAGTCGAGCACGCTCTTGTAGTTCGTGACGCGCAGCGTGAACGGGATGTCGAGCTGCACGGGCTGACCGACGCAGTAGTTGACACCCGGCGGGCACGCGCTGTTGTCGGTGTAGCGCAGCACCGTCTGTTCTCCGGTTGGATTTACGATCGACGGATCGACGCTGTAAGCCTTGGCCGTCAGCACGTTCATCCACTCGAGCACGCGTGCGGCAATGCCCCGCTGTACGGTCTTGCCGTCGATCTCCTCGGTGCCATAGCTGTGCGCGACGTACAGCTGCCCGCTCTGCGGATCACGCCAGGCGACGGTCTCGCTGTCGGGGAAGCCGGGCAAGGTGTCTACGCCGACCACCCAAACGCGCATCATATCGACCCAGTTCAGCTTCCAGCTCTCGGGCAGGTTGAGCATCGAGAAAAAGGTAATGAACTTATGGACTTCGAAGCCCAGCTCCGGATCGACGGCTAGTGACTCCGGAGGCGTGCCGTTGGCTACCTCGGTACCGCTCGGGAACTCTTGGCAGTACAGGCGCCCCTGCGTGGGCCAGCACATCTGCGGTTCGTCTTTTGGCCACCACGCTCGGAAGCCCATCGGCTGCGAAAGTCCGCCCCCCGCGTCCCTGTTCGGCACGCCTTTGGTCGATGCGACTCGCCAGCCTTTGAGATCTTCGTCCTCGGTCAAGCTGTTGGCGAGCAGCCGCCGCATGCCGTCCGGGAACAGCGTGGCGAAGCTGGTGTTGCGATAGCGGCCGTCTTGGAAGTCGTCTCGCGATTGGCTGATGAAGCGATCCTCGGAGTCCGTCAACATGTGGATGGCGAGCGTCTTGTCGTAATACGACCCGACGTTCATCTGATAGTCGACGGCGTAGTAGCCCTTGCTCTGATCGAAGGAGTTGTTGAGCAGCCTGCCGCCCCAGCTGACGTTGCTGCCGATACCGCTCGAACCGTCCGGGATCAAATAGGTCTTGGCACCCGCGGGAACCACGCCCGGATTCTGATCCGTCGAGCGCAAGACAGCGGTCTCGAACGGGTTCCAAGCCGTGTCGCTGAAGTGCGCTCCCGACGACGGGCGCGTCAAAATGCGCACGAAGTGATCGAACACCAGTGACGAGGACAGCGCCGCGTGTCGCAGAGGCCCGTTCTCGGCGGTCAGCGCGTCGAACTGGCCCGTGGCCTGAAACAGCTCGTTGTACAGCGCGAAGCCCTTGGTCACTTCCTTCAGCTTGGCGTTGTAGCGGTTGTACCCGCGCATGAACGCGTTCTTCAGGCTGAACGTGGTGCGTTGCCGGCGATAGTCGTCGAACAGATAGCGATCTTCGTACTCGCTGATCATGTAGTGAGCGACTTCGTAGGCGTCGGCGCCATTGTCGTGGCGCAGCACCGGAAGGTTGCCGATGTCCGCGTAGTTGTCGCTACCGAACATGTACGGCCGACGCACACGACCCAAAGTGTCGAAGTTGCGTTGAATGTTGTCGCCGATGCCCGGCTCCTGCGCGAAGCCGCCGCTGTCCGGGGAAAGGTCGCGGAACGACACGTAGTCGGTGGGGATGCCCTTGCACACGCTGCCGGCCACGATCCCGCCGTCGAACTCCGGGCTGTACACGCCGTCTTTGGCGTCGTCCCAGTTGGCGGGCGGACTGGTGTCGGCGGGCTTGCAGTCCCGGATCAAATTCATTTGCTTGTGCAGCTGCGAGTAATGGAAATACTGGCGCCCATTGTTGTACCAGGGCCCGGTCAGGCCGCCGAAGCCGTCCAACAACGAGTGCAAGGCGGTCCCGCTGGCCGTGCAGCTGGGACCCGTCGGGGGATTGCCGAGCGCATCCGGAACGCCGGGCGCGCAATTCACGGTCTTGGGCTCGTCCCACACGTCAGCGACGTCCGCGTACTCCATGCGCACCGCCGCTCGGTCGTAGGCGCCGAGGTCGAGCGTGTCCTGCGTCAAATCACCGGCGTAATCCATGACGGAGGTCTGCTGCCAACGCCAGATCAAGCCATCGCGCTCCGCTTGGGTGATGGGGTCGTACCAACGCGGTCCGGTGCACGTCGAGCCGTCCGTCGTGCTGGCGCTGCAGGTCGCGGTTTGCTTGCCATTTTGCGTGCGCAGCTGCCAGTACTGCGGCCTGAAGTTGAGCGCATCGAACGACGAAGTGAATTGATGGCGAAGCCCCATCGAATGGCCGAGCTCGTGCTCGACCAAGCCGACGGTTAGTCGGCGGCGCACGAAGTCACGCCACTTGCCGTTGCGTTCGGCGACCGCGGCAGCCGAGGCCTGCACGCCCGAGGTCATCGGATCCTCGTCGGTCAGCGGGAACTTCTTGTCCATGATCGCCGCCCAGTCGGCCATGCTGCTCGGCTCGGGTGCCTCTTGGGAGCAGCGACCCAACGTGGCCAGGCGGATTTGGCGTTGCTGTTCGAAATCGGCCAAAAACTGGGCGAAGTTGCCGCGCAGGGGCGAGGCCATGTTGAGCTGGTCAGCGCTCGGCTGCTGGCGTGGATCCACGCGGGCCAAGTGCTTGTAGGGCGTGGTCAGCAATTGCGATTCGACCGGCGAGCCCAGAGCGGCCGTCATGCGACCGTTGACGCCCGCGTTGCCGGTGCCGAGCACCGAGTTGCCGAACTTCTGACGAGTCGCCGATTCGGCCCAATCAGTCAGCGCGCGTGCGCCCACGCCGGGCGACGGTAGTTCCAGCTTCGTGCCGTCGTTCAGTCGGCTGTCGAGCGCAGACAGCCGCGCATTGACGTCTGCTTCGCTCAGCAGAGGCGGGTAGGAGGCTGCCGCTTGCGGCGCGCGCTGGGCCAGGCTGACCGCGGCCTTCTGATAGTTGCCGCTGCTGATGTCGGAGTTCGATAGCTCCCCGAGGTACCAGCGCATGGTGTCGACTGCGCCCTGCGCGGCCAGATCGGTGACCGCGTTCCATACGTTGACGCTGGCGGCCACGACCTCACCCGTGATCGGATCGACTGCGTCGACCATGATGCCCCAGGGCGAAGAGGTCTGCGGCTTCTGGATGATGTTGATCATGTGGTAGCGGAGATCGCCCACGCGCGCGAGCAATCCAGGGCTACCGCAGGCGGGGTCGTCATCGGCCACGACCGGATTGTGACAAAGCGTGAACACCTTGGGCAGCGTCGCAACCGCGGCCTCCAGGCTGGGATCGTACAGGCCCTTGCACTCGTCGATCGCGCCTTGCGTGACGCCGCCGCGGACGCGAATGCATTCCGTGTAGCGCGCGGTTTGCGCCGCTTGTCGCAGTGCGCCGTCCCATTGCGAGAGCGCCTCCGCCGTCGCGCCAAACAGGCTCGGGTCACTCTCCGGGCCGTAGTAAAACGGCGAGGTTTTCACGATACGATCGGCGTACGGCAGGCTGCACTTATGGCTGAATTGATCGCAGCGGGAGCCTCCGCCCACGCTCTGGCACTCGTCGTCGGTGCCGTCCGTCCCGGGCGTGCCGTCACCCACCAGCTCATCGCGTGAGGGGAGTGTGCCAACGGGCGTGGTCTTGTCCGTATAGCAAACGACGGGCTGTCCCTGTGCGTCTTGCGCGTGGCTACGCTGCCAAATGTTGTGGCGCGAGACGAAGCGGTACCATTTGTCGTCCACCACACCGTAGTTTCGGTCGTAGCCGAGGCGGTCGGGGTTCACGGTACCGGTGGTGAACATGCCGAACATGTCCATGCGCGCGCCGTCCCAGTGCACGGGCTCGTAGTCGTTGTCGACTACGCGCCGGAAGGACAAGCGCACCTTGACTTCGCTCGGGTTGCAATTGCCCGTGGGCCCAGTCCCGTCCAGAAAATCGGGCGTGAGGTAACAGGCAGGCAGATAGCCCCAGGGCGTAAACACCTTCTGCGGGGTGACGAACAACTTATTGGTGATGTCGAAGTAGCCGCTCACGTCGTCGAACATCGGCGCGTCGGGATCGGCGGGGTTCGTGGCGGAATACGCGACCGGCTCGTATTGGAACGTGCCGTCGAATGCGCTGAGCGCCGCCAACGTGTCGAGCTGGTAGGCGCTGGTGATCAGGTTCTGCGACCAGTCGACGCGCATGAACTCGCGCGCGTACCAAGGGCTGTCCGTCGCGTTTTCTTCGACGATGTTCAGCTCTTCGCCGGTGGTCGGGTTGTAGCCGCGCTTGACGTCGAAGTGACTCTCGATCTTGAACGCAGCCACGATCTGGCCGCTGTTCTGATCCGGCGAGTTGGGCGTGCCGTTGCCAGTCGTGTCGGCGATCCGTTCGTAGGTCAAACGCGCGACCAGCAGCTCTTCGCTGATCTCGAAGCTTACCCGAGCGATGGTCTGCGCGCCGCTGGCCGTGAACAGCTGGTCTTGCGTAGCGCCGTAGTCGACGTCCACGATCGTGGGTCGGTAGTAAAATTCGGGGTTGTCTTTCGGATCTGCCAGGTCTTCGCCGACGAAGAACGACTTTTTCAGCGCGTTGGCTTGGACGCGATTGATCGGCGCTCGTTCACTGGCGCAACTGCTGGCGCAAGCCACGAGAACGAGAACCGCACAAACTCGCAGCCGACGGATAAAGCTCGCAGACATCGACACTCCTCGTACCGAAGACAAAGGCCCGCACAGGATATACCTTTGCGGGCTAGAGTGCCCGGTTACGGCTTGCTAAGCGTGCGAAACTCGACCGCGCGCGCGTGCGCCTCGAGTCCCTCTGCGCGCGCGAACGCGGTAATTTTCGGGCCCTGCGCGATCAACGCAGACGGCTCGTAGTCGATGATCGAGGTGCGTGAGACGAAGTCGTACACGCCGAGCGGCGCGCCATAACGCGCGGCGCCACCGGTGGGCAGCACGTGCGAAGGCCCCGCCAAGTAGTCACCCGCGGCTTCGGGCGTCATCGAACCCACGAAAATTGCACCCGCGCGCAATATGCGGTCGGCCAGAGCGCGCGGCTCGACGGTGTGCACCGCCACGTGCTCGGCCGCCAGCTGATTGGCCACCGCAGCCAGGTCGCTGCGAGTGGCCACGACCAGGACGTAGCCATTGTTACTGACGGACACATCGGCAATGGCTTTGCGAGAGAGGTCCGACAGCTGCCGAGTGAGCTCGCTTTGCACGCGGGCCACCAGCGAGGCGTCCGTCGTGACCAGCAGCGGATAGGCGGCTTCGTCGTGCTCGGCTTGCGACAAGAGATCGGCGGCGATCAGCACCGGGTCGGCGCTGCTATCGGCCACGACTAGGATTTCGCTGGGGCCGGCGATGCTGTCGATGTCGACCTCACCGAAGACCAAGCGCTTCGCGGCGGCGACGTAGATGTTACCGGGGCCGACGATCTTGTCGACGCGCGGTACGGATTCGGTGCCGTAGGCCAGCGCGGCGATGGCTTGCGCTCCGCCCGCATCCAGCAAAGCGTGCACGCCCGCCAAATGGCAGGCAGCGCGCACTTCCGGGCTGGTATCGGGGCAGGCCACGATGATTTCCGTCACGCCCGCGACCTGCGCGGGCACCGCGCACATGAGCACGCTCGACGGGTAGCGCGCCTTGCCGCCGGGCGCGTACACGCCCACGCGCGCAAGCGGCGTGACACGGCTGCCGAGGGTGACGCCTTCCTCGGTGTATTCGAAACCGCCCAGGTGGTCGGCTTGACGCTGGTGATAGCGACGGATGCGCGCTGCGCCTTCGATCAGCGCTTCGGCGACCGGCTTCGGCAGGCTGTGCAAGGCGGCTTCGCCCCCGAAGTCGCGTTCGAGCCAGGCTTTGGGCCTTCGTTTCTCGAAGCGCTCGACGTAGCGCGCGAGCCCGGCATCGCCTTCGCTGCGCACGGCGCTCAGAATTTCGCGCACCGCGGGCTCGACGCGATCCAAATCACTCTCACCACGGCGGGTGAGGCGCGCCAGCAACGCCTCGTATTCCGGAGTGCCCTGCGTCACCGAGCGCAGCGTGGCAACGGCGGTCATGTCCAGTGCCCAGCTTTGAGCGCCGCGGGATCGTACTCGCGGATCTTCGGACCCAGGGCCTCGCGGAACACTTGCTCGTCGTCGATGTCGATGTCGTCGTCGGGGAAGCCTTTGGCGACGTCCATGCCCACCGCCAGGATGCGTAGGAACATCGCGAAGCTGGAGGCGCACAGCCGGGGTTTCCACTGCTCGGTACCGCTCATCGCGGTGTACACGGGACAGTCGCCTTCGGGGTCAGGGCTCGATACGTCCAAGAAATAGGGATCGCCGAGCAACGAGCTGTGCGCAATGATAATCCAACCGGAGCGCCAGCCGTTCGCGGCCGCCCCCGAGCGCAGGGTACCGGACTCGGCGAGCGCGAAGCCGTTCTGCTCTTCGACCAAGCGTTCGGCGGGGATCAGCTTGACTCGCTCGACAGGCGTACGCGTCTCCACGTCCTCGGGATTGGCGGCCAGCAAGAACTCGCGGAAGCGCCGGGGCAGCTTCAACTGTGCCTTGAGTCGGTCCACCGCGGCCGCCTCGGCTTTGCCGAACTTGGCCCGCACGTGGCGCTGCGCGAAAACGTCGCGGAGCGCAGAAATCGATTCGGCCAGATCGCTATCCAATCTCGCGAACCTTCCGCTTGGCCGAACGTGACTTCACGCCGACGAGCGCGGACGGAACAGAAGTTGCCGCCCGGAAAAGAGCCAAAGAAGAGGCTTTTTTTACTAGCCCCTGGCTCGAAGGCAAGCGGGAAACGTTCGCCACCCGTCAAAAGCTCAAAACGTATAGCGGAGGGCCAAACCGGAGACCCAGGCCAAGGGCGGCTTGTCGCTGAATTCTCGCTTGAACGTGGCGGTGTAATCGCGCACACCCCCGTGTACGGCGAGGGCCCAGTGCGGGCTCACCTGGTACCACTCGGCGCCCACTTCGACGGCCAAGTACAAATTGAGCTGGTTCGCGTTCTGGTAGCCGTAAGTGGAGAGGACGTCGTCGGTGACTTCGGCAGCGCCCACGCTGGCCTGAAGGTACAGCCCCACGCGCTCGCTCGGCTTCACGGTGCCTCGCAAGCCCGCGCCGAAGCCCCACAAAGCATAGGTGCGCTCGGGGGGTGGCGGGGACGCGTAGGAGGTGTTGGACAAGACCAGGTCACCTTCGACGAACACCATCAAGAAGCGCAGGGGTTCATAGCCCACTTGCAAGTGAAACCAGGGGGCGACCGGCGAGGTGTACTTCATTTCCCCGAGTTGGCCCAAGGCGCCGATGCTGCTTTCCACGACGAAGCCGTGGTGCCGCGGCGGCGGAACCGGGGTGAGCTCTTCTTCGCCCGCGCCCCGGTCGGCGAGCGGAGGCGTATCGCCCTTCGAATCGAGCCAGGACACGACCTCGTCCGTGCTGATCGTGCGCTCCCGCGGCTCCGAGCCGGCGTGTACCGCACGGGCCGCGAGCAGCACTGCGAGCGAGCTCAACAGCGCGGCGGAGCGCCGGGCTTTCGCTGCGACTACCGGCTCGACCCACTCCGGGCGACGTCGTCCGGAAGTCGGGCGGAGCAGGCGCATCGGGCCCAGGCTACTCCATGAAGTCGGCGCGCGTCGACAGGGTCAGAAGCGGAAGACCTGCTGCGCGAATGGTGTCTGCGCCACCTTCCAAGCGATCGACGAGTGCGATAATTCCCACCACCACCGCACCTACGGCCTTCAGTGTGTCCACGGCCTTCAAGCTAGAGCCGCCAGTGGTCACGACGTCTTCCAAGAGCACAATGCGTGTGCCGGGCCGCAGTGATTTGTCGCCTTCGACGAGCTTTGCCGTGCCGTGGTCCTTGCGCGCTTTACGCACGTAAAAGCCGGTCAAAGGGCGGCCCTTCTGAAAACTGACCAACGATACCGCGCTGGCTAGCGGACAACCGCCCAGCTCCACGCCACCGACTGCGTCGCATGTAGGTAAATCATCCAAGGCTTGGAACATCAGCTCACCGACCAAGGCATGCCCTTCGGCGGTGAGGATGGTCTGCTTGCAGTCGATGAAGAAGTCGCTCTCACGGCCGGATGCGAGCGTGACGCGGCGACGCTCGAAACTCAGCTCACGAAGCAGATCGATCAGGCGCGCGCGTTTCGTCGGGTCGAGCATGCACCCAACTTAGTCACAACTCAGTCGTGGCTCTTCTTCTTTTTCGCCTTGGTGCCCTTGCTGAGCACGGGCACGACCGGCGGCGGTGGCCGACGCGGTTCCGGTTTGATCGGGCGCACGGGCGTGAATTCTGCCGAAGGCGGAGCAGCAGGAGCGACCCGTGGGGGCTCGGGCTTGCGGACGTCTCGGTTGGGCGGTGGCATTTTCGGTGCTGGCAGCGGCGCTTTCGCTTCGGTCCGGACGGGTGTTGGCGCAGGTAGCGGTGCAGGCACCGGCGCCTTCGGCTCGACCCTCTGCGGCAGCGGCTTTGCCTCGACACGGGCTTGCGGCGGAGGCGACAGCGGAGCCGGCGCAACGCGAACCGGCGGGCTCAGCGGACGGGCTACCACTGCAGCTGGACGCGCTGCCGCGGCGGGCGCGGGCTCGCCATCGGTTTGCACGTGCCCGCGTGCCAAGGCGCCGGGCGCGATGCCCACGCGGGGCCCGGAAATATCGCCCGCGACGCGCGCGCCGGGTTCGAGCAGCACCGCCTGCGTGCCGCGCAAATCACCCTGCACATGGCCCGAAATCGACAACTGTGCGCCGCTCACGTTGCCGCGCACCCGGCCTTGGGGGCCGATCACGACGTTGCCGGTGACGCTCACGTCGCCTTCGACGCGACCCAAAATTTCGAGCGAGCCCTGGCCGCGGACGTGTCCGCTGACCACTGTGCCCACGCCGATTACCGAAGTTTCGGTCATCCGCCTCAAATCTCCATGTCGACGTTGCCCTTGAACGAGGCACCGTCTGCGATCGTGAAGCGCGCGGCCTTGATGTCACCGACGAGCTTACCGCCTGCTTGGACGTCGACGCGCTCGGAGGCCGTCACGTCACCTGTCACTTGGCCCGCCACGCTCAAGCTCGCGCCGGTGATGTCTGCGCCGACCACCGCCGTGCCCGCGACGGTCACCGCGTCGGTGGTCGTGAGCCGACCGCGCAAGGTGCCGTGGATCACGATTTCTTCGTCGCCCGAGATGTCACCCTCGATGGTGAGCCCTTCTCCAATCACCGTGCCTGCCATCCGTGTCGCCTCTTCCGTTGCTGAGAAAATGATTCAGCGGCGCTTCTGAGCCGTGCCGAAATCGAGCTCGAACTCCGTCTCGAGCCGCACCGAAACGCGCGCTCCAGCTTCGATCGAGACTTCTGCGCCGCGCAGTTCACCGTGCACTCGTGCCGAGCCGCGCACGGCGATCGCGCCACTCGCGCGGGCATCGCCCTGCAGGCTCCCGGCGATGTCCAGGCTCTCGCCGCTGAGGTTGCCTTCGACGCTCCCGCCTTCGGCGATCTCGGCGTCGCCGGTCAGATTGACGTCACCCTTGACCGCGCCCTCGACGCGCAGCGTGCCGCTGCCACTGATGCGACCGGTAATGCGCGTGCCGGGGCCGACAACGCTGAGCTCGAGGGGGTGCCGGGGCATCGGAGTGGGGCGGAACGCTAATACGCCCCGCCCGGATTTGAAACAACGCTCGCTGTTTTTGTTGCGTGCGGCGTTTGCGGCGTTTGCGGCGTTTGCGGCGTTTGCGGCGTTTGGCCCTGTCGTTGGCTTGTCGGCTTGCTCAGCGCGGGGCCTTCGCCGCTAGGATCTCAGCGGCTCGCGGCACGGAACGGTACAGCGCGCGGGCGTACAAGCGGCGCTTCTCGGCATACGGAAGATCCCCGGCCCGACCCTGGGTCGCCGACGACAAGAGCACGGCCGCGGCAACGCTAACGTTCAAGCTCTCCACGAAGCCGCGCATCGGGATGCGCACGGCGCGCTTGGTGTGGCGGAGGAGCGGCTCACAGATGCCATCGTGCTCGTTGCCTAGCAGCAAGGCGAGCCGTGGGATGTGAGCCAAATCGGGCGGAGTGAGCTCGCCCTCGGGATGGGTTGCCACGAGCTCGAAGCCGCGTTCCAATAAATGCCGTGCAGCGCCCTCGGGTGTCTTGTGGTCGTGCACTTCGAGCCAACGCTCGGTGCCCTTGGTGATGCGGCGCGCGATCATGAACGACTCGACGCGCGCCACCACGTGTACGGTCGGCACCCCGAACGCATCACAGCTGCGCATCACGGCTGAGCCGTTGTGCGGATCGTGCGGCGCGTCCAGCAGCACCGTCACGCTCTCCAAACGCTGTTCGAGCACCGACTGAATGCGTGCATTTCGTTCGTCGCTGGCGAGCGGTCCGAGCGTCTCGATCACTTTATCGGCCGTCCAAGCCGTGTTCCACGGCTCTCCCGGCAAACTTTCGGCCAATTCGGCCCCGACCTCTTCACTCGCGCGTCTCATAAGGGCCGGATATTGCACTGTTTGGCGCGGGGCGCCCGAGCTCCGCGCGGGGCTCGGCCGATTCGAGAATTCAGCGGCCCAGTGCCATGGCTCGCCCCCCGCCCGGCGTGCTTCCGGACCTCGGGGGGTTCCCTGACCCCTGAACAAGCATTATCTTGCCGCGCGTTACCCCGTCACAGTCTCAGCCACAGCGCATCACAGCCACAACGCAGGAGAGCGGTCCCAATGGCATCCGATAAGGTTCATGTTTTCAACGACCTCAACTTCGAGCAGGAAGTCCTGAAATCGACAGTTCCGGTCCTGGTGGATTTCACGGCGACCTGGTGCGGCCCCTGCAAGCAACTCGCGCCGATCATCGACCAACTCGCCGGCGACCTGGACGGCTCGGTCAAAGTGGGCAAGCTCGACATCGACGACTCCCCGATCACCGCCGGTAAGCTCGGTGTGCGCGGCGTGCCGACGGTCATGGTGTTCAAGAACGGTGAGCGCTCCGCGCAGCATGTCGGCCTCACCACCAAAGCCAAGCTCGCCGATCTGGTGAAAGCCTGAGCGAAGCGGTTCCGAGCCCGGGCCACGTCGCGGAAGCGCGTCGCTCGGGCTCGCACGCGTCCGCGCGCGTCACGCGCTTCCGGCGGCGTCTGTACTGGCTGCCGCTCGGCGTGATCGCCTGCGAAAGCGCGGTGTTCGCCTGTGCTCTGTCGCGTTACGTGTCAGCCCTGAGCGCGCTCGGGGTCAGCGTGCTGCTTTACTTCATCACGCTACGCCGCTTCATCGCGCAGATGCGCGATGAGCCTCGTCCGCGCTGGATCACGCGTGGGTTCGACGAGCCATTGTTCGTACACTTCGGTGCCAGCACCTTGGCGCTCCTGCTCAGCCCGCTGTGCGCGCTCGTAGCGCTGGCGCTGGGCGCCTTTGGGGGCCCCCTGGGCCAGGCAGGCTTCTTCGAGCTTTGGCGGCTGGGCGAGGGCTACCTGTATGCGCTCGGCCTACTCGGCTCGGTGTGGGCGATCTGGATCGAACGGCGCTTCGTGCGCATTCGCCGGATGGACGTGGCAATCGCGGACTTACCGCCCGAGCTCGAAGGCTATCAAATCGCTCAGCTGAGCGATTTGCACGTGGGCAGCTTCGATCCCAAGTCGCGCGCGCTCGAATGGGTCGCGATCAGCAACGCGCTCGAGCCGGACTTGGTCGCGGTCACGGGTGATCTCGTGACGAGCGGGCGCGGCTTCTACCGTGATGTGGCCGAAGCGCTCGCAGCGCTGCGCGCCAAGGATGGCGTGTTCGTGTCGATGGGCAACCACGATCAATCGAACAACGACGAGCTCACGCGCATGGTCGCCGAGCACGGGCCCACCGTGCTGCGCAACTCATCGCAAGTGATCCGGCGCGGCTCCGCAGCCCTGAACGTGGCAGGCATCGATGGCCGGCTGGCGACGGCGCCCGAAGTCACCGCCACGATCCAGAAGTGCCTGCCTGGCGCGCCCGTCGTGTTGCTCGCGCACTACCCATCGGCCTTCGGCGCGGCCGTCGCGGCTGGGGCGGATCTGGTCCTGACTGGCCACACCCACGGCGGGCAACTCGCCGTTCCGTTCTTCAGCCAACGCCTGAACCTAGCCCGCCTCACGGGCCAACGTTCGCGAGGCCTGGTGCACTCCGGAAAAACCGCGATGTACGTCAACGCCGGCCTGGGCACGACGGGCCCCCCAATGCGCCTGGCAGTCCCTCCAGAAATCGCCCTCATCACCTTGCGACGGGCCAGCGCGAGCTAAGGGGCGGACGGCGGCAGGCAGCCGGATCCTAGGCCTTTGTCGGCTCGGGCTTGCTCGCCGAGCGTATCGCGTGCGGGATTCGAGCAATGGGCAGCTCCATCGAGCCTGGTTCGGAGATCGACGGCTTCACGGTTGGTGACCGCGTCCATGCGGGCGGCATGGGCGAGATCTTTCGGGTCACCAAGCCCGGCTTCGAGCGAGCGTTGATCATGAAGGTGCCGCGTCTCGGACCGGAGGCGAGCGAGAGCCTGCTCGGCTTCCAGACGGAAGCCCTGATCGTGCCCACGCTCACGGGCCCGCACGTAGCGCCCTTCGTGGCCGCCTCCGAGCTGACACGGACGGCGTACCTCGTCTTCGAATGGACCGAAGGCCAGACTCTCGAAGAAAAACTCGACGTTGGGCCGCTTCCACCCGTACAGGTCGCCGCGGCCGGCGCGGCCCTCGCCGACGCGTTGTATGCCTTGCATCAGCAGCGGGTCATCCACCTCGACGTCAAGCCCTCGAACGTGGTTTTGCGCGACGACGGCAGCGTCGTTTTGATCGACTTCGGCTACGCGCACCACGAAAAGTTCCCAGACTTGCTCGCGGAAGAGACGCGCTATGGCGCAGGTTCTGCCCCCTACGTTTCTCCCGAGCAGCTACTCGGTATACGCAGCGATCGGCGGAGTGACCTGTTCGCGCTCGGGGTCGTGCTGTACGAGCTTGCGACGGGCAAGTTACCCTTCGGCGAACCGGACTCGGACGTGCGCAACCGGTTCTGGTTGGATCCCACTCCTCCCGCCACACTCGTGCCGGACTTCCCGCCCTGGTTGCAAGAGATCATCTTGCGCTGTCTGGAGCCGCGCGCGGAGCTCCGCTATCAGTCGGCGGCTCACGTGGCATTCGACCTGCGTCACCCGGAGCAGGTCGCGCTCACCTCGCGTGCGGAGAAATCATCGCGCGCCGGCCTGGTATCCCAGGCACGGCGCTTCTTGCGCGCGCACGCCGAGCACGCTGCCCGGCTGCGCTCTCCCGCGCCGCTGCCCAGCCGCACGCCCATCTTGCTGGTGGCCATCAAGACCGCGCACATGGAAGACGAACGGCATCAGGCGATCCGCTTCGCGATCTCGCAGATGCTCGCGCTCAGCACGGAGTTTCGGCTGATCTGTCTCACCGTGATTCCCCCCTCGGCCTCGTCGCTCGAGCACTTGGTGACGCTCCGACATTGGGTCGAGCCCCTGGGGCTGAGCGCTCGCCGCTTGTCGCTGCACGCCGTCGAATCGGAACAGCCTGCGGACGTGATCGTGGAAATCGCGCGCTACAACAACGTGGACGTGCTCGTCGTCGGCGCGCCCTCCCAGGGCGGACGCGCCTGGTCGCAATCGACCGCCTCGACGGTCACGGCGAGGGTGAACTGCAGCGTCCACGTGGTGCGTGTGCCGAAGCGTTGAAGGCCCGGTCGGACGCGTGCTGGCCAACCTGGGCTTCGAGGGGTGCCAGCGCAGGCGGGGCTTACTCTCGACGCTGAGCGTGTTTCGGAGACGATGCCAACGGAGGCGCCGCCGCGCGAGCCGTCGGCCCCGCTGCAGCAGGCATTCGTCGAGTCTCGGCCGCGCGAACCAGCGACCGCGTTGGGCGCATTGGGGGCGGCCGAGGCGCCGAAACCACGCCGACTCGAACCCTTGTCTGCGGATCGTTACGGCGTGCATTTTACGGCCGATGGTGAGTTTCGCGAACTGCTTGAGCTGTACGCGGGCTCGCGGGGCATCGGCTGCCCGGTGGCGACCTGAGGACGTTGATTAAGCGTGGGCTCGAAGCGTACGAGCGCGAGCTGACGAAAGAGCGCTTCGCGCTGGGCAGGAAGCCACGCCGCACCGAGGCGTGGCACCCCCGCCTTCCGCGCCCCCGCCCGAGCTGCCCAAGCCTGAGCTCTCGACGCCCGATCCATCCAACCTCGATATCCAATCAACGCCGACCCCCAAGCCCAAACCCCAAGCGTCGCTGCCCGGCAGCGGTTGCGCGCGCAGTGTTCCTGCGAGATGGTCAGAGGTGTAGTTATGGCTCGCCGGATGGGCGGCGGTGCAGCGCGCGTCGCTGCTTAGAGCTCGACCACGTCGAGCCTTGGGCGGTGGGGGGCGAGCACACGATTGAGAATCTTCGCTTGCGCTGCCGGGCTCACAATCAGCGGTACGCGCGGCAATTTTACGGAAAATCTAGTGTAGAAGCGGCCGTGCAGCTCGCTCGGCAGCAGCGTGCTGCCGTTCAGGGGCCGGGCAACCCTGACCAATCCTGAGTCGAATTCCAGGGGTCGAAGCTCGGGTCGGGGCTCGGCGGCGTTGCCGCGTGTTTGTCTCTCGCCGAATCCTTAAGTGAACGACATTGGTGATACATCGAACGAATCGCCCCCGCTTTCGGTGCTGTGATTCCTACAGCACGAGGCCGGTGCTGAGCTGCAGGCCTAGGTCTATCCAATGGCCGTCCAGGTCCATCGCGCGTCGGGTCGCCATGTCGAAGCTGAGCCGGGCGTCGAACACGCGCCACGAGAGCGCGCGATTGATGGCTATCTCGTAGCCGGCACCTGCGAACAGGC
>Ga0247779_1000098_pt1 | contig 69958 bp, 56 predicted proteins | sample UWRJL221509R5_FD_179925 | JGI IMG/M metagenome (GOLD analysis project Ga0247779, IMG submission 179925) | Plant litter microbial communities from Arlington Agricultural Research Station in Wisconsin, United States - UWRJ-L221-509R-5 | ecosystem: Environmental > Terrestrial > Plant litter >... | reverse complement strand
CGAGACGCTGGTGGCCGGAGGCATTGCCCTGGTGATCGGCTTCTACGACGGCTTCTTCGGGCCCGGGACCGGCAGCTTCTTCGTGTTCTTGTTCGTGCGCGTGCTCGGCTACGACTTCCTGCATGCGTCGGCCACCGCGAAGCTGATGAACGTGGCCACCAACGCTGCCGCGCTGTCGCTGTTTGCCTACACCGGACACATCTGGTGGCATGTCGCCGCGGTGATGGCCGTGACCAATGTGCTGGGCAGCCTGCTGGGCACGCACATGGCGCTGCGCCGCGGCGCCGGCTTCGTACGGGGCATGTTCGTCGTCGTCGTCGGCCTGCTGATCTTGAAGACCGGTTGGGACGCCTTCGTACGTTGACACAGCGACAAGCGAGCGCGGCGCTAACATGCAAGTTCCGCTGACACGCTGATCACCCGCCCACCATGCCCGTTGACCCGCAACTGCGAACGCTCGACATCGAGATCCCGACCCAGCCGGAGGTCCTGGTCAAGCTGTCGCTGCTGATGGCGGCGGAGGACGTCGACCTGCAGGCCATGTCCTCGCTGGTCGAACTGGACATGGCGCTGGCCGCTGCGGTGCTGAAGGCGGTCAATTCATCGCTGTACGGCCTGCGCGGACGTGTGCAGACGGTGCAGCAGGCGCTGACCTATCTCGGCATGCGCGAGGTAGCGGCGATCACTTTCGAGATGGGCCTGCGCGCGGCCTTCCCCACGGCCGCCGAGCTGGAGCAGGTGTGGGTGCGCGCCTCGCGCCGCGGCCTGCTGATGGGCCGCATGGGTCAGATGCTCGGTGTCGATCCCTGGGCGGCGCATTCGGCCGGCCTGTTCGAGGAGTGCGGCAAGGCGGTGCTTTACCGCCATGCGCCGGCCCACTATCCGGCGATGCTGCGCGCCGCTTCGCGCGATGCGGACCTGGTGCAGCTGGAGCGTACGGCCTTCGGCGTCAGCCACGACGCGCTGGGCGCCGCGCTGTGCGAGAGCTGGGGCCTGGCACCCGCCTCGGTCGCCAGCGTGCGCTGCCATGTCGAGGTGCAGGCCACGCTGACGATGCCCGACAGCCTGCAGCGTCGCAGCGTCAGCGCGATCTCCACGATCGCCTGGGCGATGCTGCAGCACCCCGAGCAGCTGGAGGGCGTGGCGCAGGCGATCTCGCCGCAGGCGCAGCTGGACGAAGGCCTCGTGCTGCGCGCCGCACGCCGGGTGGCAGAGCAGCTGGCGCAGGCCGAGGAGCACGGGCGCTAAGCTGCCCGTCGACATGTCTTAGCTGTTGCCGCCGGAGGCGGCCAGGCTGAGCCGGTCGCGCCCCGCGTGCTTGGCGATGTAGAGCGCCTCGTCGGCCGCCTCCATCAGCGTCTGCCCGCTCAGGTAGGGGTGAATGGGGCTGTAGCACGCCAGGCCGATGCTGACCGTCAGCACGCGCTGGCCCGAGGCCGACAGCGTGCCCGCGCCGTCGTGCGGAATCTGCGGCGCCTGCAGGTCACTGCGCACCTGCTCCAGCAAGTCTTGCGCGGCGCCGACGTCGAAGCCCGGCAGCAGCGCAACGAATTTCGCGCCGCTCAGGCGGGCGACCAGATCGGTGTCGCGCTTGAAGCGTATCGACAGCAGCTGCGCGAAGCGCGCCAGTGCCGCGTCGCCCGCGGCACCGCCGTAGTGCTCGTTGTAGGCCTTGAAGTGATCGAGATCCAGCACGGCGAGCGCCAGCAGGCCGCGCTCGCGCTGCGTCCGCTTGAACTCGCGGCGCAGCGCCTCGTCGAACTCGCGCCGGTTCGCCAGGCCGGTGAGCGCGTCGATCCGGCTCATGCCGCTCAGTTCGCGGGTCTTGCCGTCAAGTGCCTGCTGCGTCTCGAGCAGCGCGCCGCGCTGGCGCGTGATCTCGCTTTCCAGCTCGGCCGTGCGGCCCTGCTCGTCGCGCAGCCGCTGCCAGAGATTGCGGTGGACGCGGGCCAGCGACTGCGAGATCTGCTGCAGTTCGGCCACGGGCTCGGCGCCATCGGCTTCCGGCACGAACGGCCGTGGCGGCAGCGTGGGGTCGAAGGCAGCCGCACGGGCGGCCGCGCGGCGCAGCGGACGCAGCACCAGCCGGTCCAGCGCGATGTCGACGCCGATGCTCAGCAAGGCGACGAGCGCCGCATCGCGCAGCAGCAGCGACCACAAGCCCGGGCCGATCATGTGCCGGCGCAGGCCCTCGTCACTGGCGATGTACAGCGCGTCGACCAGCCCCACGACCAGCACGCTCACCAGCATGACCACGGCCATCATTCGCAGGCGCACGGAGGCTTCGGGGGCGGGGCTTGGCTCGGTCATGGCTTGCGCTGGCGCGCTGTCGCTGGCTGTGGCGTTTCAGTTTAGGAGTGGCCCGACAGGCGGCGGGGCGAGATTCGGCCCGTCAGTGAGGGGTCCCCCTAGGTTGTAATTAATCAGTATTTACTTATATAGTGATTCGCATGCCAGACACCAAGTCGCCGCCGGTCCAGGCCGACCGGATCTACGAGATCGCCGCCGAGCTGTTCTCGCTGATGTCCACGCCGATGCGGCTGAAGATCATCAGCGCGCTGTGCAACGGCGAGAAGAGCGTCGGCGAACTGCTCAGCGAGATCCCGACGACCCAGCCCAATATGTCGCAGCACCTGAGCCAGCTGTACCGCGCCGGCATCCTGGCGCGGCGGCGCGAGGGCCAGTCGATGGTCTACCGCGTGCAGAACGAGCGGGTCGTGGCGCTCTGTCGCGCGGTCTGCACGCAGATCGCGATCGAGATCGACGATCCCGAGGCCATGGAGCCGGCCGAACGGCTGATCCTGCCGAGAACATAAATGAACCCTCCTGCCGACACTCGCCCCGGCCGCCTGCTGCGCGCGCCCGAGAACCTGCTCTCCCGTGATCAGCTTGCCGCGCCGGCCGACGAGCGCCGCCGCTTCCTGCGCGGCGCCTTCGCGGCCGCCGGCGCGGCGATGGCCGCCGGCATCGCGCGCGCCGAGCCCGAGGGCGACGCCAACATCCTGAAGCTGCCGCCGCAGTCGCTGGCGCTGGGCCAGCCCGTCGCCCTGGAGGGCTACGGCAAGCCCTCGAAGTACGAGGCCAACCTGCAGCGCCGCCAGAGCCCCGGCCTCACGCCGACGCGCCAGGCCTCGGTGTCCTTCGCGCCGCTGCAGGGCCTGTTCGGCATCGTCACGCCCAGCGGCCTGCACTTCGAGCGCCATCACCAGGGCTGGTGGGACATCGATCCCAGCACCCACCGGCTGATGATCAACGGCAGCGACGAGAAGATGCTCAAGCGTCCGATGGTCTTCACGATGGACGAGCTGATGCGCCTGCCCAGCGTCTCGCGATTCCACTTCATCGAGTGCGGCGCCAACACCGGCATGGAGTGGGGCAACGTCGCGGTGCCCACGGTGCAGTACTCGCACGGCATGCTCAGCTGCAGCGAATTCACCGGCGTGCGCCTGATCGACGTGCTCGAGATGTGCGGCGCCGATCGCAAGCGCGGCCGCTTCGTGCTGGCCGAGGGGGCAGACGGCTCGTCGATGACGCGCACGATCCCGATGGAACTCATCGAGCGCGGCGACGTGCTGCTCGCCTACGGCCAGAACGGCGAGATGCTGCGGCCCGAGAACGGCTACCCACTGCGGCTCGTCGTGCCGGGCGTGCAGGGCGTGTCCTGGGTCAAGTACCTGCGCCGCATCGAGGTGGGCGACATGCCTTACGCGACCAAGGACGAAGACGTCCACTACGTCGACCTGATGCCCGATGGCCAGCACCGCCAGTACACCTCGATCCAGGAGGTGAAGAGCGTCGTCACCACGCCCAGCGGGGGCCAGGTCTTGCTCGACAAGGGCTTCTACAGCATCAGCGGCTTGGCCTGGTCGGGCCGCGGGCGCATCAAGAAGGTGGACGTCTCAGTGGACGGCGGCCAGAACTGGCGCGAAGCCCACCTGCAGGCGCCGGTGATGGATCGCTGCCTGACCCGCTTCACCTTGCCCTGGACCTGGGACGGCAAGCCCGCGCTGGTGATGAGCCGCGCCACCGACGAGACCGGCCAGGTGCAGGCCACGTACCGCCAGCTGCGCGAGGTGCGCGGGCGGCGCTCGATCTATCACAGCAACGCGATCCAGACCTGGCTCGTGCAGGAATCCGGCGAGGTGAAGAATGTCCAGCTCAGCTAAGGCCGCCTTGCTGGCACTGGGGCTGGCGAGCATCGCCTCCTTCGCACAGGCGCCGAAGTTCGAAGGCATAGGCAGGACCGCCACCCCCGCCGAGGTCAAGGCCTGGGACATCGACGTCCGCCCCGATTTCAAGGGCCTGCCGCCCGGTCGCGGCACCGTCGCGCAGGGCCAGGATCTATGGGAAGCCAAGTGCGCCGGCTGCCACGGCGTGTTCGGCGAATCGAACGAGGTCTTTAGCGCCCTCGTCGGCGGCACGACCAAGGACGATATCGCCACGGGCCACGTCAAGCGCCTGCTCGATCCGTCCTTCCCGGGCCGCACGACGCTGATGAAGGTCTCGCACATCAGCACGCTGTGGGACTACATCCACCGCGCGATGCCCTGGACCGCGCCCAAGAGCCTGAAGCCCGACGAGGTCTACGCCGTCACCGCCTACCTGCTCTCGCTGGCCGACGTGCTGCCGGCCGATGGCGAGCTGTCCGACAAGAACATCGCCGAGGTTCAGCAGCGCCTGCCCAACCGCAACGGCAAGACCTGGGAGCACGACATGTGGCCCGGCTCCGAGCTCAGCAAGGTCAACAAGCCCGATGTGCAGGGCTCCAGCTGCATGAAGGACTGCCGACTCGACAAGGACAGCGAGCCCAAGGTCGCCTCGCTGCTGCCCGACTTCGCGATGAGCGCGCATGGCAACCTCGCCCAGCAGCAGCGTCTGGTCGGCCCGCAGCGGGGCCTGGATACGCAGCCGCGTGCGAAGGCCGCACCGGAAGCACAGGCCGCCGCACCCGCCGCCAATGTCAGTGCGCTGCTGAGCCAACATGCCTGCCTGGCCTGCCACCAGATCGACAGCAAGGTCGTCGGCCCGGCGTTCAAGGATGTGGCCGCCAAGTACAAGGACCGGCCCGATGCGCGCGACTACTTCGTCGCCCGCCTGAAGAGCGGCAGCGTCGGCATCTGGGGCACGATCCCGATGCCGGCGCAGGACGCACTGCCCGCCGCCGACCTGGCCGCCATCGCGAACTGGCTGGCGAATGGTGCCAAGCAGTAAGTGACAATTCACCTCGTTCCCCCGTTGGAGATGACCGTTATGAACCTCACCCCGAACCGTCGCGACCTGCTCAAGCACAGCGCCGCCGTCGCCGGTCTGCTGGCGGGCGCCGGCCTGCTGCCCCAGCTGGCCCACGCCGAGGCCATCAGCCAGGCGGCCTTCGCCGCCAAGTCGATGGACGAGCTGTACAAGGCGCTGGGCATCGCCAAGCCGGTCGAGAGCCCGCTGGTCACGCTGACCGGCCCGGACATCGCCGAGAACGGCGCCGTCGTGCCGCTGGCCGTCGCCAGCACGGCGCCGAACGTCAGGCGCCTCCTGGTGCTGGTCGAGAAGAACCCGAACATCCTGACGGCCACCTTCGACGTCACCGAGTTCGTCGAGCCGCAGATGTCCACCCGCGTGAAGATGGGCCAGACGTCCAACGTCTACGCCGTGGCGATCACGAGCGACAACAAGGTGCTCTTCGCGCAAAAAGAGATCAAGGTCACCCTCGGTGGCTGCGGCGGCTGATCGGCCGGTCATCAAGTAACAGATTGGAGAATTGACATGGCAGATCCGATGCGAATCCGCGCCCAGGCGCAAGGCGGCAATGCGGTCGTGCGCGTGCTGATGGCCCACGAGATGGAAACCGGCCAGCGCAAGGATGCGAACGGCAAAACCATCCCGGCCTGGCACATCACCGACGTCAGCGCCCAGCTCAACGGCAAGACCGTGATGACGGCCCAGTGGGGTCCGGCAGTGTCCAAGAACCCCTTCCTGCAGTTCACCGTCAAGGGCGCGAAGGCCGGCGACAAGATCACGATCAACTGGGTGGACAACCACGGCGACAAGCGCACCGACGAAGCGACCGTGTCCTGAGCGGCCCCGGTAACAAGGAGACAAGCCGATGATGCAGAAGACCCTCTCGGGATTGGGACTCGGATTGGCGCTGGCCGCCTCGGCGCTGGCAGGAGCCCAGGCCCAGAATTCCACCGCCGACAGCATTGCCCAGTACCGCGCGATGCTGGCCGACGGCAACCCCGCCGAGCTGTTCGAGGCCAAGGGCGAGGATCTGTGGAAGCAGAGTCGCGGGCCGAAGAACGCCTCGCTGCAGCAGTGCGACCTGGGCAAGGGCCCGGGCGTCGTCAAGGGCGCCTTCGTCGAGCTGCCGCGCTACTTCGCCGACACTGGCCGCGTGCAGGATCTGGAATCGCGCCTCCTGACCTGTATGGAAACGCTGCAGGGCTTCGACGCCAAGGCCATCGCCGCCACGCCCTTCGGCAAGGGCGAGCAGTCGAACATCGAGGCCTATGTGGCCTGGATCTCGTCCGAGTCCGGCGGCCTGAAGTTCAAGCTGCCGCAGTCGCACCCGGCCGAGAAGCAGATGTACGCCGTCGGCAAGAAGCTGTTCTACCTGCGTGCCGGCCCCTACGACTTCGCCTGCGCCACCTGCCACGGCGAGGAGGGCAAGCGCATCCGCCTGCAGGACCTGCCGGCCCTGTACAAGAACCCGGGCGACGGCGTGGGCTTCGCTTCCTGGCCGGCCTATCGTGTGTCGAGCGGCGAGCTGTGGAGCATGCAGCGGCGCCTGAACGACTGCTATCGCCAGCAGCGCTTCCCGTACCCCGGCTATGCGTCGGACGCCACGATCGCGCTGGCGACCTATATGGGCGTGAACAGCAAGGGCGCGGTCTCGGTCGCGCCCGCGATCAAGCGTTGAGGACGGAGAGCAGCCGATGAACAAGACCCCTATCGCCATTGCCGCATCCGCCGTGGCCGCGCTCGTGCTGGCCGCCTGCGCCACGAGCTCTTCCGAACCCGACGCCGCCCAGGTCGACGCCGCCGCCCAGGCGATGCTGAAGACCTCGTTCCGTGAGCAGGGCATCGCCAAGCTCGACCGGCTCCAGCAGGACGAGATCCAGCAGGCCTGTTCCGGCGACAAGGCGCCGCCGGCGGCCGTCACGCAGAAGCTCGAAGCCGCCCAGATGGCCACCGTCAAGTGGCCGGCCGACGGCAAGTACCTGGGCGACTGGAAGGAAGGCGAGAAGCTCGCGCAGAACGGCCGCGGCATGACCTGGACCGACAAGGCCGGCGAGCCGGCCGGTGGCAACTGCTACAACTGCCACCAGGTCAGCAAGAGCGAAATCTCCTTCGGCACGATCGGCCCCAGCCTCTACCAGTACGGCAAGCTGCGCGGCGTCGCCGATCCTTCGGCCAAGGAATCGGAAGCGATCGTCAAGTACACCTGGAGCAAGATCTGGAACGCCAAGGCGACCAACGCCTGCTCCAACATGCCGCGCTTCGGCCATTTCGGCGTGCTGAACGAAAAGCAGATGCAGGACCTGATGGCGCTGCTGCTCGATCCCAAGTCGCCCGTCAACGCCCAGTGAGCCAGCTCAACAGGCGCGAGTTCGCGCAGCTCCTGGGTGCGGCGGCGGTCGCGGGCTTCGGTGCCCAGGCCCATGCCGCTGATGCAGACCGCTATGCCCTGCCGGCCCCGTTCAAGGGCCCGGGCACGGGCAGCCTGCTGCACATGACCGACTGCCATGCGCAGCTGATGCCGTTGTATTTCCGCGAGCCCAGCGTCAACCTGGGCTTCGCCGAGCAGAAGGGCCAGCTGCCGCACCTCGTTGGCGAGCCGCTGTTGAAGGCGCTGGGCCTGAAGCCGGGCACGCCCGAGGCCTACGCCTTCACCTATCTGGACTTCGAGCGCGCCGCCAAGCGCTACGGCAAGGTCGGCGGCTTTGCGCACCTCGCCACGCTGGTCAAGCGCATGCGCGCCAGCCGTCCCGGCGCGCTGCTGCTGGACGGCGGCGACACCTGGCAGGGCTCGGCCACCTCGTTGTGGACCAATGCCCAGGACATGGTCGACGCTGCCAAGCTGCTGGGCGTGGACGTGATGACCGGCCACTGGGAGTTCACCTACGGCCAGGACCGCGTCAAGCAGATCGTCGACGGCGACTTCAAAGGCAAGATCGACTTCGTCGCCCACAACGTCAAGACCAACGACTTCGGCGACGACGTCTTCCCCGGCTACACGCTGAAAGAGATCAACGGCGTCCCCGTCGCGATCATCGGCCAGGCCTTCCCCTACACGCCGATCGCCAACCCGCGCTACCTCGTGCCCGACTGGAGCTTCGGTATCCGCGAGCAGGAGCTGCAGCAGGTGATCGATGCGGTGAAGGCCAAGGGCGCGGCCTTCGTCGTGCTGCTGAGCCACAACGGCATGGACGTGGACCTGAAGCTGGCCTCGCGTGTCAGCGGCCTGGACGTCATCCTCGGCGGCCACACGCACGACGGCATCCCCGTGCCCGTGCCGGTGAAGAACCGCGGCGGCCAGACCCTGGTCACCAACGCCGGCAGCAACGGCAAGTTCCTCGGCGTGCTCGACTTCAAGGTCGCCAAGGGCCGCGCTCCCGAGATCAGTTACCGGCTGCTGCCCGTCTTCGCCAACCTGCTGCCCGCCGATGCCGAGATGGCCGCACTGATCGCCAAGGTGCGCCAGCCCTTCGCGGCGCGCTTGGCCGAACCGCTCGCCGTCACCGAGGGCCTGCTGTATCGCCGCGGCAACTTCAACGGCTCCTGGGACCAACTGCTGTGCGACGCGTTGATGGACGTGCAGGACGCGCAAATCGCCTTCTCGCCCGGCTTCCGCTGGGGCACGAGCCTGCTGCCCGGCCAGACGATCACGCGCGAGTTCCTGATGGAGCAGACCGCCATCACCTACCCGTACACAACGGTGACGGAGATGAGCGGCGAGACGATCAAGACCATCCTCGAGGACGTGGCCGACAACCTGTTCAACCCCGACCCCTACTACCAGCAGGGCGGCGACATGGTGCGCGTCGGCGGCCTCGCCTACACCTGCACGCCCGAGGCGAAGATGGGCGCGCGCATCACCGACATGCGCCTGGCCGGCAAGCCGATCGACGCCGACAAGACCTACAAGGTGGCCGGCTGGGCGCCGGTGGGCGAGGACGCGGCCAAGGCCGGCACCAAGCCGGTGTGGGAGCTGGCTGAGGACTGGCTGCGGGCAAAGGCGGGCGGTGGCGCTAACGGCCAACCTGGACGCATCGCCGAGCGCCGCATCAACACGCCGAAGCTCGTTGGTGCCGAAGCTAACCCCGGCATCGCTTGATGTCATGACGCCGGCGGCATACTGCCGGCCATGAGCGACAAGGACCGCAACAAAAAGGGCAACTCACCGATCGGTTTCACCACGCTGGGCGGGCGGCACCTGGGCACGCGCGAGGAACTGCTCGCCGAGCTGCGCCGCCTGCGCGGCGAACGTGCTGAGGGTGGCGAAGACACGCCGGCGCTGGCGAACGCGGAGCCGCCGCCCGAGGCCGATCTCCAGGCCGTGCAGGACGCGCTGCTGCTGATCGGCGGCATCCGCGGCGCCGCCGGCCTCGCGCTGTGGCTGGAGGCCGTGGAGGTGCGCAGCGAGGCGAGCGGCAAACCCTTTCGCTCGGCCCAGGTCACTGCCTGCCTGCGCGAGCTGGTGCGCCAGGGCCGCGCCTACAACACCACCAGCGGCACTTACCAGATCGACCTGGCCGACCATGCCGAACGACTGGAATCGCTGCTGCTGCGGCCCGAGGTCAAGCGTTGGTGGCTGCTGCTGGGCAACCTGATCGGCGGCGGCCACGGGCCCGAGGGCCGGCTCGCCTACTGGATGAGCTACCGCAGCGAAGCCGAGCGCCTGGCGCTGCTGCGCCTGATGCTGTACTCCGGCGTCGATGGGCCGACGCTGCACCAGCGCATCGCCCAGAGCGCGCATCCGGTCGGCACGCCGCCGGAGATCGTCGACGTGCTGCTGCATCCGTGGATGCCGCGCGCCGTCGAGGCGATGGACCCCGAACTGCGCGACGAGACGCTGAGCCTGGCGCTGGACCTGCTGCCGCCCGGCGACCCGCGCCTGGTGCCCGTGCGCCGCTGGCTGCACGATCGTGCGCAGTCGCGGCCCGAATCGCTGCAGCCGGCCTTGCTCGCGCGGCTGGCCGAGGCCCGCCTGCTGGCGCTTGACCTGCCCGGCGCGCGCACGCTGATGCGGGGCCTCGAGGGCCCGCTGCAGGGCCTCATCGATGCGGCGGAGCGCACGCAGCGCGGCGAATGGGTCACCGCCGCGTCGAGCTTCGAGACGGCGCTGAAGCAGGCACGCCAGCTCAGCGGCGCTCGCCGCGGCGCGCTGCGGCCCGAGCTGTCGCGCCTGTACCTCATCAGCCTGCTGGCCCAGCCCGACCCGAAGGCCTGGCTCGCGGCGCGCAAGTACAGCATCGGCGAGTCCGGCTCGCGCAGTCCGTCCCCGCGCGAGCGCTGGGGCCTCTGGGCCCATGTGATCGGCGTGCGCCTGGGCGAGGAGGCGCTGGAGCCGGGCCTGTTCGACTTCCACACCGGCTTCGAGTCGCGCGAGGCGCTGACCGAGCTGGTGGCCGACCTGCTGCTGCTCGCGGCCTGGCTGGGCAAGCCGGCACCCGGCTGGAACCACACGATGGTGCAGCAGCTGGGCGAGCGGCTCGTGCGCGCCGAGCAGCTGTGGCATGCAGCGCTGCTGGCGCAGGCGGCTGAGCGCCTGGAACTCGGCCCGCTGGCGATCGACCTGCGCGGCAACGCCCCGCCGGTGAATTTCCTCGGCGCGCAGCGCGAGCCCTGGCGCGATGCGCTCGCCGCCATCGCCGCGCTGGGCGACGAGGGCCAGGCCCTGCCCGGCAAGACCGCCAGCCTGGACCTGGCCTGGCAGCTGACTTTGGACGCCGAGCACCGCGTGCTCGACCTGGAGCCGCTGGAGCGCAGCACCAGCGCCCGCGGTGCGCTGAAGTTCAAGGCCATCTCGCTGGCCAAGCTGAAGAAGGGCGCCGGCGGCGCGACGGCGCAGGACAACGCCGTGCTGCGCCACATCGAGCGCGCGCCCTGGGGCGGGGTCAACAGCTGGCAGCTCGACGTGGCCGCGGCCGCGCAGGCGCTGGTGGGCCACCCGGCGGTGATGTTCGCCGATGCGCCGGGCGTCTGGGTCGAGCTGGCCGAGGCCCAACCGGAACTGGAAGTGCAGCGCCGCCCGGGCGAGGACGGGCGGGACCAGTTCGTCTTCCGCATCGAGCCGCCGCTGATCGCCGCCACCCCGATGTCGCTTACCTACTTCCCCGGCCGCGACGAGAACGAGGCCGACAAGCGCGGCGCCTTCCGCATCGTGCGCGACGGGCCGCAGCAGGCGAGGCTGATCCGCATCGGGCCGGCGCAGCGCCGCGTGGCCGAGCTGGTCGCCCAGGGCTGGGCCGTGCCCGCGGACGCCACGGCCGAACTCGGTGCCGCGCTGCAGGTGCTCAGCGGCCACTTCCAGCTGCACAGCGATGCCGCGGCCGGCCAGCAGGTGCCGGGCGACAACCGCCTGCATGCGCGCCTGGTGCCGCTGGGCGACGGCCTGCAGCTGCAGCTGGTGGCGCAGCCCTTCGGCGGCTTCGGCCCGGCCGTGACGCCGGGCCAGGGGCGGGCGCGGCTGATGTGCATGCACGAGGGCCTGAGCCTGGCCACCGAGCGCGACCTGGCCGCCGAGCGTGAGCACCGCCGCGCGGTCATCGAGGCGCTGCCCTTCCTCGACCCCGAGCAGGCGCCCGCCTCGGCCTGGCTGCTGGCCGACGCCGAGGAAGCGCTGCGCGCTGTCGAGGTTCTGCCCGCGCTGCCCGGCATTGCCGCGCTGGACTGGCCCAAGGGCAAGCCGCTGCGGGTGAAGCCGGTGGAGAGCGCGGGCCTGAGCGTCAGCGTCAGCAGCGGGCGAGACTGGCTCGCGGTGGACGGCGAGCTGGCCGTCGACGAGCAGCGCGTGGTGAGCCTGCAGCAGCTGATCAAGCTGGCGCGAGATTCCAAGAGCCGCTTCGTCCGCATGGGCGAGGGCGACTATCTCGCGCTCAGCGAACAGCTGCGCCAGCAACTGCGCGACCTCGATGCCCTGGCCGTCGCGCGCAAGGACCAACTGCACCTGCCGCTGGCCGCCGCCTCCTGGCTGGACGACACGCTGGACGGCATGGCGCTGGACGGCGACAAGCCCTGGCTGGCGCGCATGGACGCGCTGGCCGCTGCCGGCGCGCTGCGCCCCCAGGTGCCGGCCGGCCTGCGTGCGGAGCTGCGTACCTACCAGACCGAAGGCTTCGCCTGGATGAGCCGCCTGGCCGCCGCGGGCCTGGGCGCCTGCCTGGCCGACGACATGGGCCTGGGCAAGACGGTGCAGACGCTGGCGCTGCTGGTGGCTCGCGCCGACACCGGCCCCGCGCTGGTGCTGGCGCCGACCTCGGTCTGCGGCAACTGGCTGGCCGAATGCGGCGTCTTCGCGCCGGGGCTGCGCGTCAGCCTCTACGGCGACGAGCCCGACCGCGCCGCCCAGATCCAGCGCATGGGCTCGGGCGACGTGCTCATCGCCTCCTACGCGCTGGCCCAGATCGACGCCGAACTGTTCGCGCCGCTGGACTGGGGCACCTTGGTGATGGACGAGGCGCAGGCGCTGAAAAACGCAGCGACCAAGCGCGCGAAGTCGGTGGCCGAGTTCAAGGCGGGCTTCCGCCTGGCGCTGTCGGGCACGCCGGTGGAGAACCGGCTGTCGGATCTGTGGTCGATCATGAACCTGATCAACCCCGGCCTGCTCGGCACGGCGGCCCAGTTCGCCGAGCGCTTCGCCACGCCGATCGAGCGGCAGCAGGACCCGGCCGCCCGCCAGCGCCTGCGCCGGCTGGTCTCGCCCTTCCTGCTGCGGCGGACCAAGTCCCAGGTGCTGCAAGACCTGCCCCCGCGCACCGAGATCGTCCACATGGTGCAGCCGAGCGTCGAGGAGAAGCATTTCCTCGAAGCGCTGCGCCGCAGCGCGCAGGAGGCGGTCGTCGATGCCGACGGCCAGCCCGCGCCGATGCAGGTGCTGGCCGAGCTGATGCGACTGCGCCGCGCGGCCTGCGACCCGCGCCTCGTCGCTCCGGAGCTGGGCCTGGTCGGCAGCAAGCTTGCGGAGTTCGAGCGCATCGTCCGCGAGCTGGTGGACGGCTCGCACAAGGCGCTGGTCTTCAGCCAGTTCACCGACTATCTGAAGCTGCTGGCGGAGCGGCTCGACGCGATCGGCCTGCCCTACCAGTACCTGGACGGCAGCACCCCTGCCGCCGAGCGCACGAAGCGCGTGGCGGCCTTCCAGCGCGGCGAGGGCGAGGTCTTCCTGATCAGCCTGAAGGCCGGCGGCTTCGGCCTGAACCTGACGATGGCCGACTACGTGCTGATCGTCGACCCCTGGTGGAACCCCGCCGCCGAGGACCAGGCCACCGGGCGTGCCCACCGCATGGGCCAGCAGCGGCCGGTGACGGTCTACCGGCTCGTCACCGCGGGCTCGATCGAGGAAAGCATCATCGAGCTGCACCGCGACAAGCGCGGCCTGGCCGAGGGCGTGCTGGAAGGGCAGGAAGAGGCGTCGGTGCTGGACGCGAAGGCGCTGGCGGAGCTGCTGAAGGGCTGAACTTTCTGAAGCGCTGAGGGCGGCGCCTCAGGGCGCCTCAGAGCGTCTCAGGGCTCGTCGGAAAGATCCTCGAGATAGCCGTCCAGCAACTGCTGCAGTTGCGGGTCCGCGGCGTCGCGGCGGGCGGCCTGCAGCCGCGCCAGCACCTCCGGCGCGGGCACGTTCACGAGCACGCTGCACAGCGCCTCGATGCGCGCCTCGCCGGCGTCCGCGGGCCATTGCGACAGCGCCCAGCCGCGCAACCGCGCCGCCAACGCCGGCTCGACGATCGCATCCTCGTGCGACCACTGGTCCAGCGCCAGCATGAAGCCCCCGGCCAGGTCCTCGACGCTCTCCTGGCCCGCTTCGGCCAGCCGGAACAGCGCGTCGAATCCGGCCAGCACCTGCGCCTTGTCGGGGAAGGTGCCGTGCGCCTCGAGCATCTGCTGGATCGTTTTCTTGCTCATCGGTGGATCCTTCTCGTTCGTTCAGTACAGCGCCATGTGGCTGCTGGCGTTGGTGGACTTGCTGGTCAGCTTGCCGTTGGGCTTCATGTACTTGCCGTTGATCTTCACGCGGACCAGGTTGCCCTTCTTGCTATCCGACTCGTCGTCCACGTTGTCGGCGTTCGTCGGCCCGTGGCCGTAGACCTCGATCGTGACACCGCTGGGCGTGGTCCAGATGAACTTGAAGCCGTTCGGGTACTTGCCGGACGGGCTGTACTCGTCGACGGTGCCGCTGGGCACCAGCTTGGCCACGTCCTCGCGCGTCAGGCCGCCGTGCTTGACGAGTTTCACGACCTCCTCGGCCGTCTTCTCCTTGACGTCCTCCGGCGGATCGGCGTCGTCGTCGATCACCACCGTCAGCAGCTCCGGCTTGCCCTCGGGCTTGGGCACCGGCACCTTGCCCGTCCAGCGGACCATCTTCGCCTCGATCTCGCGCGTTTCCTCGAGCAGCGTGTTGATCTTCTGGAAGCGTTCCTCGTCGCTGACGTCGCCGAGCGATTCGATCTGCTGCGTCAGCCCTTCCACCGCTGTCTTGTGCGTGCTGTGCACGGCCTTCTTCAGCAGCTCGTCGCCTTCACCCTTGGCGCCCTTGAGCTTGTCTTCGGCACCCAGCACCTCGATGTCGGCCTTGCGCTCGGCCGCGTCCAGGTAGTTGGCGTGAGGGGCCGAGGTGACACTCAGCTTTCGCTGCTTGCCGGCGGTCAGCTTGGTGTCGATGGCCAGCGCCTGTCCGTCGACGGCGAACTGCACCTCGCCGGCGCCCTTGGGCGTGAGCGCGAAGCTGGCGACCAGCTGCTTCAGGTCCGCTGACTGCACGATCGCGCCGATCGCCGCGGGCTTGGCATCGGCGATCGAGCGCGCCGCCTTCTCGACCTTGAAGACGATGCTCTTCGACGGTGCATCGCCGAAGTTGGCGTGGGCGGCGGCCTTCGCCGTGATGCGGCGCGCCTCGCCCACCGGCAGCAGTGCGCCGACCTTGACCTCCTGCCCGTCCTCGTCCTCGTACTTCAGCGGCATGCCCGGCTTGGCCAGCGCCTCGGCCAGCGGCGGGTCGAACTTCACCGTCGCGTTGAGCTGCTTGGCCGTCAGCGCGGTGCCGTAGGCGAAGGTGGTCGGCGCCGCGCCCTCCCAGGCGATTTCGCGCGGCCGCGGCGTCACCTTCAGCGTCAGCTTCAGCTCGGCGGAGGCATCGAAATTCCTTTGCGTCGCCGGGCTGCTCACCGTCAGCGCGTAGCTGCCCGGGGCCAGCGGGTCGCCGGTCTTCAGCGGCTTGCCGTCGGCCAGCCAGACGAGCCCGTCGAGCAGGCCGGCGTGGTCCTGATTCGATGGCGGCGTGGTTGTCGCGCTGATCTTCAGCGCCGCGTGCGAGAAGGGCGTGCCGTACGCGTACTCGATGTCGGTGGCCGCGGCGCCGAGCGTCACGGCGGCCTTCAGCACCTTGACCGGCAGTTCCTTCGGCGGCGTCACGCGGAAGCGCTGCGCCTCTTCCTCGCTGAGAAGGAGGGTGGCGCGCAGCAGCTGGCCCGCGCCGGCCGCCAGCCGGGTCTCGCCGGGCACCACCGCCTTGCCGGTGGCCACGACCTTGAACTCGATCCGGCCGGCGCCGCCCGAGGGCTTGGCATCGAGCTGCGGCTGGTCCAGCGGCTCGCCGTAGCGCAGGTCGGTCGGCGGCGTCCAGACGATCTGCTGCTCGCGCTTGGCGTTCTCCACTGCGGCCTTCAGCGGCACGAGCCCGTTGTCGCGTGTCTTCTCGGCCTTGTCGACCAGCAGCTGGGCTGCCTTCAGCTCCTCTTGCAGCTTCTTGTTCTGCTCGATCGCCGGCAGGATCTGCTCGGCCACGCCCTTCAGCTTCGCGGCCAGCTCTTTCTGCTCCTTCGAGGCGTTCTTGAGCAGCACCGGGTTCAGCGCCTTGCGGTAGAAGTCCTCGCTGTTCGAGTCGAAGGGCTTGGTGATCGCCGTGCCATTGGCGTCCTTGATCTTCTGCGTGGTCTCCAGGTGCAGCTTGATCTCGGCCTTCTTGTCGTCGACGACCTTCTGCGCCTTGTCGACCAGCAGCTTCTGCTCGTCGGTGTACTTCTGCAGCTTGTCCTTCTCACCCTGGATGCTCTTGTCCAGAAGCTTCTTCGCGCCCTCCACGTAGGTCTCGCGCAAGCGGGGCTCCGCATCGCGCATGGCCTTCAGCGCCGCCCGCGTCTTGGCGATCAGTTTGGCGTGAGCCTCGGGGCTGCGCTCGCCGCCGTCCTTCAGCCCGTTGAGATGGCGTTCGACCTCGAAGGCCAGCGCGCCGATCTCGCCCTCCAGCGGGGTCGGCAAGCCGCCGTTCCATTCCTTGACCTCGGGGATGATCGCGAGCAGCGGCGGCTTGGCCTTCTCCAGGTCCTCGCGCAGCGCGGCGATGACCTGCTCCAGCCCGTGCTGGTCGATCTCCTGCGCGGCCTCGCGCTGCTCGAGCCGCCGCTGGCGCCGCTCGGCGCCGCCATCCTTCTTGTCCTGCTCCAGCAGCGCCTCGACGTGCTGCTTCCAGCGCTCGACGACCAGTCGCGCCTCGGCGTACTGGTCGTCCGCCACCCGGAGCTGGACCGCCAGCACGAAGGCCGTGCAGCTCGTTTCCTCCTGCCTGGACATCGGGTCGAGCTTCTGGACCAGCACGGCGAGTTCTTCGGCGGCCTTGTCGTACGCGATCCGGTCGCGCTCGAGGTCGGCCTCGTTCCTGTCCTTGTCCTCGGGCTCCGCGAGTACGCCCTCGCGGCCTTGGCTGAGGATGTCATTGATCACGTGGCTGGCCTGCTGCAGCTGCGTCAGCGCGTCTTCGAACTGCCCCAGCAGCGCCTGGCTGGCGGCCAGCTCCAGCGCCAGGTCCAGGCCGGACGCTTCGCTGTCGGTCAGCACCTTGCCCAGCGAGCGGCGGCGCTTGAGGACGTCGGTGCGGAAGTCGTCGTAGAGCTGGCGCTCGCCGTCGTCCTCGGGCGGCTCGACCAGCGCACTGCCGAGATCGTCCAGCGCCTGCGTCAGCACCGCCGGCAGCCGCTTGCGCACGTTCTCGTTCTTCGTGAACGCCTGCAGGCCCTCGCGCAGATCGGCGAGTTCCTTCCTGGACCGGTCCTTGCGGCGGCGTCCCAGCAGCTCTCGCGCCTGCTCCACCCATTTCCGGGCTTCCGACATCTCCGACATTCGTCCCCTCCGTCCCTGTTCCGCCGACATCTTAGTGAACACGCCTAACTCGAAATCCCGACGCATGCGAGGCGCATCGAGCGGGCGACGGCGCTCGCCGAGCTTCTGCGGGGTCGATCAGCCCTGCACCGGCTGCTGCAAGGCCCGCAGTGTTGGACGCACGGCCGGGTAGAACTGCTCCGGCGCCAGGCCGCGCAGCTCGGCCGGCAGCCAGGGATTGGGCAGGCCGATCAGCGTCTTCGGCAAGGGGCGCTTGCCCGTCAGCACCGCGCCGATGCCCGGCGTGCGTTCGAGCAGTGCTGCAAGCGAGCCGTCCTCGCGCGCTGCCTTCAGGCCGCGCAGCAGCGCCGCCTGCAGCGCGGTGTTGCCGTGGGTCAGGAAGAACACGCGCGGATAGGGGTAGAACAGCCCGACGCCGTCGTCGATCTGGACGTCTGGCGCCTTCTCCCGCTCGCGTTCGAGGATCGCATGCGCCTCGTCGCAGCCCAGCGACAGCAGGTCGAAGCGGCCGCCCTGCAGCATCCGCAGCAGGCTGGGGAAATCGGCTTCCTCGACGCGCAGGCCCGCGTTGCGCAGGATACGGCCATCGGTCCAGTCCAGGCCCTGACCGAACACGAAGCCGCGCAGGTCCTCGACGCGGCGCGCGCCGCGCAGGCGCTGCAGCACCTCCGGCCGGCCCAGCAGCATCCGGCAACCGGCCAGGCCGAAGTCAATCGGCACCGGCACCAGGTCCACCTGCTCGGGAAAGTGGCCGGCGCTGGAGTTGTCGATCACGTCGGCCCGGCCCTGCCGCAGCGCCTGCCAGGCGGCCTTGTTGGACATCAGCGCCCGGCCCAGCTGCAGCTCGTAGGGCTGGCCCGCGCACTGCAGCGCCAGCTTCAGCACGCGATAGCCGAAGGCCTGCTCGGGCCGCTCCAGCATGCGCGGGTAGATCACGCGCAGCGGCTCGTTCTCCATGGCCGCGCCGGCCAGCGGTGCCAGCGCGGCACCGACCAGCAGCTTGCGGCGGGCGAGGAAGCGGGAGCTCATCTTGTCGACGACGACTGCACGGGGGAGGGCAGGCGATCATACGGGCGCGACGCAAGTTCTCGATGGCATCGCAGCGGCGGCATACTTTGCCGCCGTGAGCACGAAGCCGCAAGCCCCACCGTCGCCATCGCCCGACCTGCTGCGTCGCCTGCTGCGCGCCAAGGACCGCATGGACGCCGCCTCGCACGAGGCCTGGCCGGTGGCGCGGCTGGCCAGCGTCAGCGGCGTGTCGCAGGCGCACTTCTCGCGCTCGTTCCGCCAGGCCTTCGGCCTGCCGCCGCACCGCTACCTGCTGACGCGTCGGATCGAGCGGGCCAAGCTGCTGCTGCGCGAGACGGCGCTGACTATCACCGAGATCGCCTTCCAGACCGGCTGGGCCAGCCTGGGCACCTTCGGCCGCGTGTTCCGCGACGTCACCGGCGAGAGCCCGGGCGAGCTGCGCGAGCGCGAGCAGCTCGCCGCGCTGCTGCACGACTTCGGGCGCATGCCCGGCTGCCTGCTCAGCGCGGCACAGCGGCCCGACTTGGCCACAGCAGTTTCGGAGAAGCGCCGCAAGGGCGAGCCCGAAACAATCCGCTCCATCGACACACCAACGAAGGAGAAACGACGATGACTCAAGCGATGACTCAGGGCATTCAAGTGGCGGGCGTCTACGTGCGCGACCAGGACGAGGCGCTGGCCTTCTACACCGAGCGCCTGGGCTTCCAGGTCCACACCGACGTGCGCAACGGCGACTACCGCTGGCTTACCGTGCGCCACCCCGACCAGCCCGACTTCCAGCTGGGCCTGTTCCGCCCCGGCCCGCCGCTGCACGACGAGGCGACCGCGCAGACGCTGCAGCAGATGGTCGCCAAGGGCGCGATGCCGCCGCTGGTGCTGCAGGTCGACGACTGTCGCGCCGCCTGCGAACGGATGCGCGCCCACGGCGTCGAGTTCACGCAGGAGCCGACGGAGCGCTACGGCACGGTGGATGCGGGCTTCCGCGATCCGTCCGGTAATGGCTGGAAAGTGATTCAGGCACGGCGCTGATCACAGCCCGTAAGATCCGGCACGCTGAATTTCAGCGTTAGCACGGGACCATTCACGATGCACGTCGAGCCGCCGGGCCACGCCCCGCAGACCCTGAAGGAATTCGGAACGCACTACCTGATGATCGTGCTGGGCATCCTGACCGCGATCGGGATCGAGCAGGGCGTGGAGGCGGTGCATCACAGCCATCTGGCGCATCAGGCGACCGAGCAGATCGAGGAGGAGCTGCAAGCCAATCTGGCTTCCACGCACGACTCGCTGGCGCAGAACCTGGAGCGCATGCAGAAGCTGAAGGCCCGGCAGGACGCACTGGTGCAGGACGTCGAGAAGAAGGACGCCTCACTGGCCACCTTCAACCAGCGCCTGGACGGTCTGTCCATCGGCGCCTTGACGCCGACGCTGCGCCGCGATGCCTGGGATGCAGCCATCGCCAGCCAGGCGCTGAGCTACGTGGACGCGGCGCTGGTGCGCCGCTACTCCGAGGGCTACAGCGCCCAGCGTGATCTGGTGCAGACGATCCTGAACACCTTCACGCTGGGCGACTGGCCCGGCCGCCTGCAGGACGTGAAGATGGACGCGCGCCTCGGCAAGGTCGATCAGGTCGCGCTGCTGAAGGCGCTGGCGGCCTACGAGATGTCGCTGGGCGCCGTCACCGGCAACGAGCGCGAACTGGAGCAGGCGTTCAAGGCGGCGCTGGGGAACCCGGAGAAGCCGCCGCACTGACGAGCAGCCGCAGGCTCGCCGCGTCCGGCTGGCCGCCGTAGAACTTGTCCAGCGCCGCGTGGAACAGCGGCTCCGCGCCGCCGGCCGCGCGGTCGAACAGGGTCAGGCAAGACTGGAACTTGCGCGCATCGATGCCGCCGAGCACCTGCTCGGCCATGATCCCCGCATCGAGCCCATTCATCGCCGCCACGCACTCGCGCAGCCGCGCGCCGAGCAGTGGGTGCGCGAGATAGGCCTTCGCTTCGTCCAGCGACTGGATCGCATAGCGCCTGGCCATCGGGCTCGTGCCAAGGCCGGCCAGCTGCGGGATCACGTACCAGCTCCAGTGCGTCGTCTTGCGTCCGGCGCGCAACTCGGCCAACGCGTCCGCGTAGTTGACGGCCTGGGCGTCGACGAAGCGCTGCAGGTCGAAGGGATCGAGGGCGGGTTCGGGCATTGCTCGGATTGCCGGTGTGTCTTCGATCCCGGCCCAGTCCAGCGCGTCCTGTCTTTCGCCAAAGGACAGGTACTCCGTGATCTTGCGGTTGCGCAGCACGAAGCCATCCGCAAACCTTCCGCCTGTCCACTCGTGCTTGCCGTGCAGGCGCACCCAGGCGTGGAGGTACACGACGACCTTGTCTCCGTTGACTAGGAAGCGCTCAGGCTCGCAAGTTCCTTCGGCCCATGTCCCACGGCCCTTGCGGACGTGCTCTTGAACCTCCGCGATGCCGCGATAGGTGCCGGCGCTCGGAAAGCCCTCGGGCTCGATGCGAACGATCGCCGGGTCGAAGTCCCGAGTGATCGCATCCATGTCGTTGCGATTGATGGCGGCGAAGAACTGCGCCAGGACTTCGATGTCGGCGTTCATGGGCGTCCGTTCAGGCGGCCTGCGGCCGATTGCAGGCCTCCCCGTGCCTCCACCAGCGGCCCCACCTTGCCCAGGCCAAACGCAGGCATGTTGACGTAGACATTCTCAAACGACCCGGCCGAGGCCTTGTAGGTCTCATGCCAGATCCCCACCGTGCCTTCGGTACCAATGGCTTTGTTGAAGCGCTGCCAGGCCGGTAGGTGTTCCGATGACTTCGACTTGGCATAGTCCAGCAGCAGGTCCATGCTCTTCCAGTACTGCAAGAGGATGATCGTCCGCGAGAACCACATCTCGTGGCTGAGCAGGCCGAGCTGCGGTTTCTGATAGAGCTCCGTCAGCATCCGCGGCATGGATTGGGCGACCGGAAGCCACTTGTGGACGTGCAGCGGCTTGTTGATGCGCATGCCGATGAGGAAGACGACGAAGTCCCCCTCCGGGCGGGCCGTCATTCGGGCGTTGTGGAGCATCTTGATGTCACCTTTGCGGCTGCGTCATGGCGCCCACATACATTCAGATCGCGTACCAGAGGACGGCGAAGAAGTGGCAGAGGCTTCCTGCCATCACGAACAGGTGCCATACCGCATGCGCGTAGCGGACGCGGTTGTCCATCAGGAAGACCGCCGCGCCCGCGGTATAGGCAACACCGCCCGCGACCAGCCAGGCCAGCCCCGGCGCGGGCATCACGTCCAGCAAGGGCTTCAGCGCGATCAGCACGATCCAGCCCATGGCGACGTACAGGCCCGTCGACCAGTACGGATGACGCAGCCGATTGAAGAGCTTCGCCGCGACCCCGATGGCCGCAATGCCCCAGGTCAGGCCGAACAAGGTCCAGCCCCAACCGCCGCGCATGACGCCGAGCGCGAAGGGCGTGTAGCTGCCTGCGATGAACAGGTAGATCGCCGAATGATCCAGGCGGTTGAGCCAGCGCTTGGCTGTGCCCTGCGGCAGCGCGTGATAGAGCGCTGACACGGAATACAACAGGATCATCGTCGCCGCGAACAGGCAGACCGCGACCACGTTGATCGCCGTTCCCTTGATCGCCGCGAAATACACAAGAACGGGCAGCGCAGCGACCGCCAGTGCCGCGCCCAGGCCATGGCTGACGGCATTGGCGATTTCCTCTCCCAGAGTCTGGGGGCGATCGATGGTGATGGGCGAGTTCATGCGAACGATTGTGCACGCAGCGGGCACGCCGAGGCGGAGGCAAGGTCCTTGAACGGTGCGCCGAGAACGGCGAGTAGAGCAATCCAGCTACTCGCGGAATTCGATAGACGTTCCGGAGTTCGCCCGTCAGGAGATCAAGCGTTGAGCCACTCATCCGCGACGCCTCAGGCTACTCATGCCAAGGCGCCGCAAATGTCCCGAACGCTGCCGCACCAACAACCGCCAACGCAAGGCAAGTACGTGATGCGGCCCGAGGCCTGAAGCCCAACTTCGGCAACGCAAGGACACGGAAGTAGAGGGCTGCAACGGACAACGCGAGAACCGGGAACGGATATCCGATGAGCGCCCAACCGGTTCGGGCAGGCTCATTGAACGCGAGCATCGCAAGTACAAAAACAGGCGTGGGGACGAGGACGAGCGCCACGTCGGCGGCATAGAGATTTTGGTCCCGATACGCGATGAGGGCCGGAATGCCTGCACACGCGAGCAATACGGATATCAACAGGAGCGCGAAGGAGCCCGCAGACATGAGAGGTCTAAGGTCCACGGTGACGACGGCAGTCATCAGTTCGCGCATGTGCCGAAGGACGTTGGCCCTGGCGCCGGTTAGGGAGCACGAACGTTCCCGAGACGTGCGAGGTAAACGGCAATGACGACAGCAAATATGTTGATGCCGAAGACGACCGGGCTGGATGAAAAGAAATTGATCGTAAAACTACTTCCAACCAGGAAATTCATTCCGCCTCGAATTGGCGGGTACACCTGCAGCCAGATGTTAATGAATCCACCGGTTGAAAAGAAGTAGGAGGCGACGGGCGAAGATATCACTGGCACCTGAATGAGCCAGAAAAGTAGATTCAGATGGAGCCACCCTGGCGCCTTTCTAAGTGCCTGGACTCCGCAATAGACTCCGAACACATAAAGCAATCCAGCAAATGCTGCAACGACACCGTCCATGACGCCGATGCCTGAATTTGCAATCGCCGAGCTAATCGCCAAGAGTCCTACGGCGCCTCCGCCGATCCCTAGTAGCCCAAGCATCACGAGAGCGAAAGTCGGAACACGTATCGCACGCTCTTGGTCTGGTGAAAGTCGAGAATCGAATATTTCAAATCCCGGCGATTCAAACGAGGCGCCGCAAGCGACGCATTGAACCGCGTCGACCAACACCGACTTTCCACATGAAGGGCAAAAGGCCATCTGACGCCTATCGTTTAATTTCAGCGGCTACCGGGCCGGTCCGCTGGGGGGAAGAGCTAGCCTCGAACAGTAGATCGGCTTGCATCTGAGGGCTAATGCGCTGTGCGCGGCAACGAAGCTGTCCGTCCGACACCGTCCTGCCGTATCACTCCATCGCATGGCAGGACCGCAGACTCTTGATTCATTTGAGTTTCTCGTTTCTTCTGCGGCCAGCGAAGGCTACTAGAAACGCGCCAACGGAGGCAGCGGATGCAACCCGAGTTCGAGGATGCACCGGGGCCTACGGCATCTGCACACTGAACTTCACCTGCGCATAGCGCCCGCGGCCATCCAGCGCCGTCAGCGATTGCATGCCCGCGCGTGCCAGCGTGAGCTTCAATGGACCGCCGCCACTGTTGCTAGCGCCCACCGCCTGCCCATTCAACAGCCAGCTAAGCCCCTGCTGCGCACCGACAGCCTGCAGCGCGAGGTCGACCTGTCGATGCCCCGGCGCCGGTCGCAGCACCGAGCCGGGCTCCAGGCCGACGATGCGCAGGCCCTGCGTCGCGGTGCGCGGCGCGCAGTCGCTGGCCCAGGCGAGGCGCTCCACCGGGCTGCGTTCTTCCGGTTCGATCCAGGGCTGCAGCAGCGTGGGCCAGCGGGCGAACTCGACGCGATCGGGTTCGACACTTGCAGTTGCGCAATCCGGCCGCGTGCGGCGGCCCTGTCGGTCCACCCAGGCGACGTCGATCAGGCCGGTGCCGCTCAGGCGGTCCGGCAGCGTCGGCGGGGTCGCGCCATCCAGCGTCCAGGCCAATCGGTGCTGCAGGCACTCGGCCGGGGCGGTGAGGTTCTCGGCTAGGCCCAGCGGCCAGCAGACGGGCACGGCCTTGACGGCGGCCGGCACGCGGCGCGGGGCCAGTTGTTGCGGGCCCAAGGTGGCGGCGATGTCCTTCATCAGCGGGGCGGCGCTGTTGGCGCCGAAGTGGCCGGGGTTGGGCGTGCCGTCGGGGCGGCCCATCCAGATGCCGATCGTGTAGCGGTCGGTCACGCCGACGGCCCAGGCGTCGCGGAAGCCGAAACTGGTGCCGGTCTTCCAGGCGATGCGCTGCTCGCTTTCGCGGAAGGGCGCACCGGGGCGGCCGCCGTTCTCGAGGATCTCGCGCACGATGAAGGCCGCGCCCTCGCTGACGAGCGGCGTCTCGACCAGCGGCTCGCTGTCGCGCAGCCGGGGTCGCGCGGCCACGCCGCGGCGTGCGAACGCGGTGTAGGCGCCGACCAGTTCCTCCAGGTTCGTGCTGCCGCCGCCGAGGATCAGGCTCAGGTTGGGCTGGGCGTCCTGCGGGAGGCGCAGCCGCAGGCCCGCGGTGCGCAGCCGCGCGGCGAAGCGCGCCGGGCCGAGCCGCTCCAGCACGTCCACGGCCGGCACGTTCAGCGAGCGCTGCAGCGCCTCGCTGACGCTGACCGGGCCGGAGAAATCGGCCTGGAAGTTGCCGGGCGCGTAGCCGCCGAAGTTCTGCGGCGCATCGATCAGCAGGCTCTCGGAATGGATCAGGCCTTGGTCCAGCGCCATCGCATACAGGAAGGGCTTCAAGGTCGAACCGGGCGAGCGCAGGCCGCGCACCATGTCGACGTGCGCCGCGCGGCTGGCGTCGCCGAAGTCGACGGATCCGGCGTAGGCGCGGATCTCGGCGTGCTCGTTCTCGACGATCAGCGCGGCGATCGACACCTTGGCCGGCAGCATGCCGATGCGGTCGGTCAGCACCTGTTCCAGGCGCATCTGCAGGCCGGCGTCGAGGGTGGTGCGGATCAGCGCGTCTTCGTCCGGCCGGCGCTGCTGGCGCAGCCGCTCGGCGGCCAGCGGCGCGAGCCACTGCGCGCGCAGTGGCGGGGCGAAGACCCGTTCGAGCTTGGCGTCCTTGACCGTAGTGGCATCCCAGACGCCGCGCGTCTGCATGCGGTCCAGCACCTTGTCGCGCGCGACCTGGGCGCGGGCGGCGGCGCGGTCGGGCCGCAGCCGCGAGGGCGATTGCGGCATCGCGGTGAGCAGCGCGGCCTCGGCGTGGCTCAGGTCCTTGGCCGGCTTGCCGAGGTAGGCGTGGCTTGCCATTTCGACGCCTTCGATCATGCCGCCCATCGGCGCCTGGTTCAGGTACAGCGTGAGGATCTCGTCCTTGCTGAGGTGCAGCTCCAGCTGCAGCGCGCGCAGGATCTGGCGCAGCTTGGCGCTCACGCTCCTGCCTTGCACCCCGGGGTCGACGATGCGCGCCACCTGCATCGTCAGCGTGGAGCCACCCGAGACGATGTGGCCGTGCCGCGCCCATTGCCAGGCCGCGCGCGCCAGCGCCTTCGGATTGACGCCGGGATGCCAGCGGAAGGCCCGGTCCTCGTAGTTCAGCAGCGCCTGCAGGTACAGCGGCGACACCTCGGCCAAGGTGACCGGATGCCGCAGCGCCCCGTCCGCGCTGGCCCAGGCGCGTAGCGGCGTGCCGTCCGCGGCCAGCACGACCAGCGTGGACTGGCGCGATCCGGGGTCGGGTCTTGCCATCGGCGGCAGGGGGAAGGCGAAGTCCAGCGCGAGCACCAGTGCAGCGGCAATGCCGCCGCCGATCGCTGTGCGCTGGGCCCAATGTCTTTTCATGCCTTGTCTACCGAGGATGGTGGGTGTTTCAGGCCGAATCTGTCATGAAGATGGATGCGCTTCCGGCGTCACCAACGCCACCGTCGGAAAGTAGTTGCGATAGCGCCGCGCATCACGCGTAAGAATGCCCCAGCGCTCCACCGCGGCATGTGCACCGATGAAGAAGTCGGACAGCACGTTGGATTTGCTGCCGCCCTCGCGCCGGTATTTGACGAAGGCGCGGCCCGCGAGGAACAGGGCGGCGCGCGGCAGTTCCCGAACGATCAGGCCCATGCCTTCGAGGGCCGCATCCAGCGAGTCCACCGAATTGAAGGCCAGCGACAGCTCGGCATAGATCACCGGGTTGACGGCAAGGTCGTGCGCCTGCGATTGGGTACGCAATTGGCGCAAGGACCAATCGGCCCAGACGGGATCGTTTTCCAGCACGTCCAGCAGGACGTTGGTGTCCACGAGGATCATCGCGCCTGCGTCAGTCCGTGCCGAGCCCGTCACCCCGTAGAAGGGCCATCAGCTCGTCGGTGTTCCACTTCACCTGCGCCTTGCCGCGTGCGGCCTCGAAGCGGTCCCGCTTGGTGCCTCGCGTGGCGCTTGCAGCGCGGCTGCCTGCTTTGTGGACGACGATCTGGCCGTCCTGATTGACGCCGAATTCCACGCCGTCGCCAGGCGCGAGGCGCAGCGCGTCGCGCACCTTCTTCGGGATGGTGACCTGGCCCTTGACCGTCATGGTGCTTGCCACTGCAGGCTCCTTTGGTAAGACTTTCTTTGCGAGTGTATTACTTCCGACTCTATCGCCGGTCGGTGACCGTGATGTCCGCCTCAGCCTTGCCGATGCCGCGCAGCTCGGGCCGGTACATGTCCTCCGCGTAGGGCGCCGGCACGACGTAGTGCCCTGGCGTCACCGCGCGCACCAGGTAGAAGACCTCCAGCTTGTCGCGGCCGAGCTTGGCCGCTGCGACGAAGCGGTCGTCGCGGTACTCGGTGTGGACGATGCGCGGGTTGGCGTTGGCCTCGGCGATGTTGGTGCCCTGCACGGCGAACTCGCCGCCTTGCGGACCCTGGCTGAGGTTCAGGTTCTCGACCTCGAAGCCGGCGGGGATGCGGTCGACGATCAGGCCGTCGTTCATCTGCTGCCTGGTCGTCACGCGCAGCCGCACGATCAGCAGGTCGCCGGTGGCGAAGTCGCGCTTGCCCGACACCGACTGGCCCTTGGTGTCGAACAGCTCGCGCTCGATCGTGATCGCGTCGGCCTGCGGCATCGGCGGCTTGACCGGGTAGCCCTGCGCGGCGGCCTCGACGAACAGTGGTGCATCGCCGTCGTTGCGCAGGGTGGCACCAGCCTTCAAGCGCTCAGCGGTGACGGGCTGCTGCAGCGAGTCCTTGCCACTCAGCGCCTGGCCGTCCAGTTCGGCCTTCCAGCCCTTGCCGTCCGCCGCGCCGCGTGCGCTGTACACGGCCAGGAACAGCGCGAGCCGCTCCTGCGTCGAGTAGTAGCTGCGGCGCTGGAAGTCGGCGGCCAGGTCGAACAGCAGGCCCTCGCGGCGCTCGTGCACGATCTTGTGCCGGTGTATCAGCGCATAGCCCAGCGCGTAGTCGCGCACGCGCGAGCCGTAGTCGCCGAGCCAGTCGTTCCAGTAGTCGTAGGCCCCGCCGTCCTCCGCCACCTGCAGCTGCAGGCCGTAGGGCTTCTTCATCGCCTCGTCGATGGCGACCTTGGCGCGCGCCTCATCGCCCATCAGCTGCAGCGCGATGCCCAGCTGCAGCAGCGGCAGCGGCGAGCGCGCGTTGCCGCGCCACTGGTCGAACAGAGTGCGCAGCGTCGCCAACGGCGCCTTCTGCTCGCGGGCCAGCACATAGCCGGCGAAGGCGGCCTCGGCGAAGCGCTGGTGCGCCTGCCGCAGCGACTCGACGGCGCGGTAGTCCGAGATACGGCCCTTGGCATCGCGGGCAACTTCCTTGGGCGGCTGCAGCTGGTAGCCGGGCGCGCGTTGGAACTGCTCGGTCAGCCCATCGAGCGAGTGCTTCAGCATCGCCTCCGGCACGTTGAAGCCGGCCGCGCGCGCGTCCTGCAGGAAGCCGGTGACGTAGGCGCTGAGCCAGGCTTCATACGGGCTCGATGCGGACCACAGCCCGAAGCCGCCCTTGGCCTGCTGCATGGCCGAAAGCCGTGCGAAGCCTTCGTCCAGCCGCTTGGCGCGCTCCTCGCGGGAGATGCCCTTCAGCTTGAAGCTCTCGGCCGCCGCCTCGTCGATGTAGAGCAGCGGATAGGCGCTGCTGGTGGTCTGCTCCAGGCAGCCGTAGGGGTAGGTGAGCAGGCCCTGCACCTGGGCGCGGATGTCGATCGGCGGCGAGGACGACAGGGTGACGCTCATCGCGGCCGAGCCGGGCCAGTAGCTGTCCAGCGCCGCGGCGTCGAGCCTCAACGTGGCGCCGGGCTCCAGGCGCTGGCGGACGATGCTGCGCGTCAGCGGCGTGGCGGGCTGCACCTGCAGCGCGGCCTCGCGCGTCAGCTTCAGATCGCCCGCGCTGACGGTGAGCTTGATCGGCGCGAGGCCATAGGCGTCGGTCGCCTGGGCCTGCAGCTTCAGGATCTGGCGCTTCTTGTCGGCCAAGGTCACCGGCTCGGGCTTGCCGGTGATCTTCAGTGGGCCGCTCGCCTCCACCTGGACGCTGACCGTCTGCGTGCTGCCGGAGAGGTTGGTCAGGTCCAGCGCGATCGTCGCCGTGTCGCCGGGCGCTATGAAGCGCGGCAGGTTCAGCTCGGCCACCAGCGGCGCAGCCACGGTGGTCTCGGCCTGCGTGCTGCCGTAGCTGTCGGCGCTGGAAACCACGGCCATCAGCCGCAAGGTGCCGTTGAAGTCCGGCAGCTTCAGCTTGATGTTCGCCTCGCCCTTGGCGTCCAAGGTCACCGGGCCGGAGAACAGGTCCACCAGCAGCACCTTGCGCGGCATGCTCTGCGTGTCGCGCTTGCCGGCGTCGCCGCCGAAGCGCTGCTTGGCGGCGGTGCCGCCCATCTTCTCGATCAGCTTGCCGTAGAGGTCGAGGATGTCGGCGTCATAGCGGTGCTTGCCGAAGAAGAAGTCGACCGGGTCCGGCGTCTTGAAGCGGGTGATGTTCAGGATGCCGACGTCCACCGCCGAGACGGTGACGATCGCCGGCTTGCCGGCCAGGGCGGGGGCGCTGATCTTGACCGGCAGCTCGGTCTCGGGCCGCGTCTTGGGCGGCGCGGTGAGGGCGATCTTGATCTTGCGCTGCTCGCGGTCCAGCGGCAGGTAGACCAGGCCCAGCGCGCGCGCCGGCGTCACCTGGTCGCCCTGGCTGCCGGGGCGGAAGGCGGCGACGGTGATGTAGAGGTCGTGGCGCTGCCAGGCAGCGTCGATGGGAATTTCGACATCGGTGCCCGAGGCGCTGACCGACAGGCGCTTCTGGTACAGCACGCGATCGCCCTCGACGGTCAGCAGCGCCTCGCCGTCGTGCGGCGGCTTGATGTTCAGCTTCGCGCTCTGGCCGGGCTTGAACGGTGCACCCTGCAGCTTCAGCTGGACGCGGTCCGGGCGGTTGCCGGCGTCGTCGGCATCTTGCGCGCCCCAGCCGGCGTAGAAGGCGTAGCGGGTGGTCAGGCTGGTCTCGGGATCGGTGACTTCCAGCCGGTAGCGGCCGTACTTGACCGGCACGGCGATCTTGATGCGGTCCTTGCCCGTCAGTGCCACCGAGCGTGCGTCGGCCGTCTCCTCGCTGACGTTGAAGCCCGAGTTCCAGCCGCGGCCGTCGTCATAGCGCCAGTACCACTGGCGCTCCTCGTAGACGAGGCGCACCTGCAGCTCCTTGGCCGGCTGCGCGCGCCCGGCCGCATCCACGCGGGTGACTTCGAACTCAGCCAGCGCCCCTTCCGGCGCCACGTTTCGATCGAACAGCGGCCGGATGCCGACCAGCTTGGTCGCCGGCCACCACGAGCGCTCGATCGAGCGCACCACCGGCCGCCCGCCCGACTCCAGCAGGCTGAAGCTGCCGCGGATCAGCATCGGCGACTTGCGCTCGGCCAGCTCCGGCGCGAGCGTCACCTCGGCCTTGCCCTGCTCGTCGAGCGACTGGGCTTCCAGGTTCTCGTACTTCTTGGCCTTGTCGTCGGCGAAGTCGCCGAAGATGAAGCCGGGCAGCTTCTGCGCCAGTGGGTTGGTCTGGCGCTCGGTGTAGAGGCTGGCCTGGAGCTGGTTGCCCGCGGCCGGCGCACCGTAGAGGTACATGCCGCTGACCTGCACGGGCACGCCGGTCTCGTCGCCGCTCAGCACCGCATCGGGCGCCTTCAGGTCCAGCTTCATCCGCTCGGGCAGGAATTCCTCCACCTTGAACGGCCACTGCGCGTCGGGCAGCTTGGCGGCGGGGTCGACGCGGGCCTGCAGCATCCAGGTGCCGGTGGGCGCGTCGGGCGGCAGCGTGATCGTCTGCTGGAAATAGCCCAGCTTGCCGTCCGCTTCCTTGCGCGGCTGTATCAATTGATTGGAGACGTTGGAGCCATCGGGCTTCTTCAAGGTCAGGGTCAGCGGTGTCACCTTGGCCGGTACGCGGCCGTCGGCGTCGCGGGCGAGGATCGAGGCCTGGAAGCTCTCGCCCGGGCGATAGAGATCACGCCCGGCGTAGACGAACAGCTTGTTGTTGCGCGAGGGCCAGCCGATGGCGTCGAACTCCGACAGGTCCAGCGCCGGATCGCGCAGCGCCAACACCGACATCTCCTGGTCGCCGCGCCGCGCCAGCAGCACCCGTGCCTTGTCGCTGCGGCCGCTGAACACCGCATGACCGTCGCCGTCGGTCTTGGCCTGGCCCAGCGATTTGCCGGCGTCGTCCACCAGCGTCAGCTCGATGCCCGACAGGGCGGTGCCCTTCTTCAGCGAGGTGGCGAAGACGTCCAGCTGGTCGATATGGCGGCGCAGGTGCAGGCCGATATCCGTGACGTAGTAGTGGGTGACCTGGTAGTCCCAGCCGAAGCGGCCGGGCTGGCTCATCACCGCGATGTAGATGCCGGGTTCCTGCAGTTCCTTGATCTTTTCCACCGGCAGGAAGTTGACGTTGCGCCGGTTCGGCCGCTGGTCGGTCGTGAAGCGGCCGATGTAGATGCTGTCGGACATGGTCCGCAGCTCGTCGAGGATGTAGCCGCCGACGGTGCCTTTGAGCTTGCGGGCGCTGTCGAAGTAGTCGCCGTAGTAGCCGCCGCCTTCACCATCCTCGCCGGCGTCTACGCTTTCGGCACCCTCGTTGGCGGGCTTGTCGCGCCGGCCGCCGACCTGTTCGAGGAAGCGCGGCAGCGCGTCGGGCCGCACGCGCAGGAACTGCACGTCCACCTCGGGCACGTTGACGCTGATCACCGGCAGGCCTCCGTTCTGCCCCGCCGGCAGCACGATGCCCTTGCTGGCGAAGTAGAAGCTCGTCGGCATGCTCTCGCTGGCGACTTCGCAGCCCTGGGCCACCGGCAGCTTCGCACCGTTGGCGGCGGCCACGCCGGCGTCGATGGCGATGTGGAACTGCCGCTCCGGCGTCACGTAGGGCAGGTAGAGCACGCGCGGGTTGTCGCCGAGCACCCAGCGGGCCTCGACCGGCTTGGCGTCGGGCGCGGCTGGGTTCTTGGCTTTGGGGTCAGGAATTGCGCTTTCGGTGGCCTTCAGCAGCGCACCGAAGTCCTGCTTGCGGTCCAGCGGCTGGGTGAAGCTGACCGCGATGGCCGGCGAGCCGTCGAACATCCGCGGCTTGCAGTCCATGAAGGCGAAGGCTCCCTCGCTGCCGATCTCGGCCGTGGCGCCCAGGTCTTGCCCGCCCTGCCGGTGGCCCTGCCAGAACCACCAGCCACCGCCCGCGGCCACCGCTACGACCAGGGCCGCCAAGCCCGCTTTCATGCCGCCCGTCATCGCCATCGCTGCTTCCCCCTGTGTGCGAACTCGCGGGGCAGTGTATGCACGCGTTGCTGGGGTGCAAAGCTTGGGTCTGTCCCGGCTTGCGGGAAAACGACGATGGCGGAATGAAGGAGGGGTCGGCGTGCGGTCAGGTGGGCGTCAAGCTGGCGCCGCTACAAGCGGTCCGCGTTTCAACCTTTTTCCCGGAGTACATCAGATGAAGTTTTCCACCAGGGCGCTGCTGTTCGCGCTCGGCATGGCCAGTGCCGCCATTGCTGCCGCACAGGTGCCGGCGGATGCGCCGGCCGGAACGACCGGCCTCTGCAAGGATGGCAGCTACAGCAGCGACGCCGTCAAGAAGGGCGCCTGTCGCGGGCACAAGGGGGTCAAGACCTGGTACGTGGCGGCTGCTGCCGCTGCGGCGCCCGCGGCGGCGCCTGCGTCGGCTGCAGAGCCTGCTCCCGCTGCGGTCGCTGCGCCGGCGGCCAAGCCCGCTCCGGCTACAAAAGCCGCTGCCGCCACGCCGGCCGCGGGCGACGTCTGGGTCAACACCTCGACCAAGGCCTATCACTGCGCGGGCAGCCGCTGGTACGGCAAGACCAAGCAGGGCTCGTACATGAGCGAGGCGGCTGCCAAGGCCGCCGGCTATCACGCCGACCACAACAAGGCCTGTTCCTGAGGAGCGCGCGATGGATGTCCAGCAACTGATCGGTGAATTCCTCGCGTCCGAGCACGGCGCCCAGGCGACGCAGGCCCTTGCGGCCCAGGGCGTCAACGCGGACGATGCCCAGCAACTGCTGGGGCACGCGGCCAGCGCGGCCTGCGAGCACGTGGAGTCGCAGCAGAGCGAAGGCCTGATGGGCGAGCACGCCGGCAAGAGTTTCTTCTCGGCCTTCGCGGCCGGGCTGGTGCGCGGCGACGGCTTCTTCAAGTCCCTGGTCGATGGCGGCGAGGGCGTGATGACCGGCCGCATCGCGGAGGCCCTCGCGACGCGCGCCGGCGTCGACCCGGGGACGGCCTCTTCGCTCGCCGCCGCGGCCACGCCTTACGTCGTCGCCTTCCTGAAGCAAAGACTCGGCTGATCCAAGCCATCGAGGCGGCGCCGGCTGCTGAACCGCCGGGCCAGGCCGGTGCAGGGATCGGTGAAGCCGATCTCCCGCGCCAGCAGTTGCAGCGGTTCGCGGAAGTCCGGCTCCGCTTCTTCCGGCTGCAGCACCGGGTAGATGCGGTCCCCGAGGATGGGGATGCCCAGCGCGCTCAGCTGCGCGCGCAACTGGTGCTTCTGCCCGGTGTGGGGCCGCAGTTCGTAGCGTGCATATTCCCCCGCGCTTTCGATCAGCCGGATCTCGGTCTGCGCGTTGGGCTCGCCGTCCACGGGCTCCATCTGCATGAAGGCGTCGCCGTCGCGCTCGCGCAGGCGGCTGCGGTAGGTCATCGGCAGGGCCAGGTCTTGCCTGTACGGCGCGATCGCCTCGTAGACCTTCTCGACCGTGCGCTCGCGGAACAGCCGCTGGTAGGCGTCGCGTGTCTCGGGCTGGATGCAGAACAACACCAGGCCGGCGGTCTCGCGGTCGATCCGGTGGATCGGCGTCAACGTGGCGATGCCGGTGCGCTTCTTCAGCCGCGTCAGCAAGGTCTGCTGCACGTAGCGGCCCTTGGGCGTGACCGGCAGGAAGTGCGGTTTGTCGGCGACCAGCAGCCACTCGTCCTGGAACACGATCGCCTCGGCGAACGGGATCTCGGGCTCATGGGCCAGCAGGCGGTAGTAGTGCAGCCGCGTGTTCGGGCGGTAGGGTGCATCGGGTGCCAGCGCGACGCCGGCGGCGTCCAGCACCTCGCCGCGGGCCAGGCGGTGCGACCAGTCAGCCCGGCTGATGCGCGGCAGGCGTTCCGCCATGAAATCGAGCACCGTCGCCCAGGCCCCGGGTGGGCAGGCCACTGTACTGGCGGAGACGCCGTGGAACAGCGGCAGGGCTGGGGTCAGTCCCCCTCGACCCATTCGATCTGCGCGCCCAGGCGGCGAATGTTCTCGGCGAAATTCGGATGGGCACGACGCACCGGCGTGGCGTTGCGGATGACCGAGCGGCCGGGCGTGCTGGCAGCCACCATCACCAGCGCGATCGCCACGCGGATGATGTAGGGGCTCTCGACCTCGGCCGGGCTAAGCGGCTTGCCGCCGAAGGTGATGATGCGGTGCGGGTCGGCCTGGAAGGCGTGGCCGCCGAACTTGGCCAGCTCGCTGGTCCAGCCCATCGCGCCGTCGTAGACCTTGTTCCAGAACATCACGCTGCCCTCGGCCTTGACGCCCAGCGCCACGAAGATCGGCAGCAGGTCCACCGGCAGGTAGGGCCAGGGCGCGGCCTCGACCTTCTGCAGGATGTTGCGGGTGAACGGCTCCTTCACCTTCAGCGGGAAGGTGGCCTCGCAGCGGCTCCAGCCGTCCTCGTGGACGATGTTGACGCCGAACTTCGCGAAGGTGCGGTCCAGCAGCGGGAACTGCTCGGGCTGGGAGTTCTTCACCCGCACGTCGCCGCCGGTGATGGCGCCCAGCGCCAGGAAGGTGACGATCTCGTGGAAGTCCTCGGCGAAGGTGAACTCGCCGCCGCCCAGCTTGTCCACGCCGTGGATGGTGACGCGCGAGGTGCCCTGGCCCTCGATCTTCGCGCCCAGCATCTGCATGAACTGGGTGAACTCCTGCACGTGCGGCTCGCTGGCCGCATTGGTCAGCGTGGACGTGCCCTCGGCCAGCGCGGCGCAGAGGATGAAGTTCTCGGTGGTGGTGACCGAGGCGTAGTCGGTCCAGTGCTTGTTCGCGCGGAGCTTGCCGTCGACCTTCAAGGTCAGGCCGTCGGGCTGGCGCTCGACGGCGGCGCCGAAGCGCTCGAACACCTCCACGTGCGGATCGATCTCGCGCGCACCCAGCGTGCAGCCCTTGACGTCGTCCTCGATCCGCGCGGCGCCGAAGCGCGCCATCAGGCCCGGCACCAGCATGATCGAGCTGCGCATCTCTTCGGGCAGGCGATCGGTGGCGGCGTCGAAGTGGGTGTCGCGGTGGTGGACGTCGAGGATGCCGGTCTCGTAGTTCACCTCCACCTGCGAGCCCAGCTTGCGGAACACCTCGAGGATCTTGCGCACGTCGGTGCTCTCGGGGATGCCCTTGAGCCGGATCGGCTCCCGGCTCAGCAAGGTGCCGCAGAGGATGGGCAGGACGGCGTTCTTGTTCGCCGAGGGGATGATGCGGCCCTTCAGGGGAGTGCCGCCGTGGACGATCAGATTGGACATGGATGGGATTCGCTGCGGAGTGGGGCGATTATCCCCAGGCAACGGCCCTGTGTTGCGTCAGGGGGTTTCGTTGCTTGTTTTCGGCCGGTGCGGTCGTTCGCGGGAGAAGTTGCGGACACAGAGGGCACGGAGGGCCACAGAGATCACAGAGGAATTCAAAAGGCTATTCTCTGTGGCCCTCTGCGTCGAAAAGGCCTTCGCGAACGACAACTGGTCAGCTGCCCGGATCAAGCCGCTTTGCGCGCGCCAGTCGCCAGGCGCCATCGGGCTCGTCGGCGTAGACCTCTTCGGCGGTCGTTGCAGTTTCTTGCAATTTCGCGTCGATCGCGATGCGCTTGTCGAAGACGAAGCATTCGCCCTGCCAGTCGGCCGCCGCATCGGGCATGGCCTGGAAGTAGTTCAGGATGCCGCCGTCGAGCTGGTAGACGGTGAGGCCCTGGTCCTGCATCCAGGCGCTGGTCTTCTCGCAGCGGATGCCGCCGGTGCAGTACATCGCGATGCGCTTGCCCTCGGCCTTCCACTGCGGGGCCTGCGACTCGACGTAGGCGGGGAAATCGCGGAAGTGCTTGATCTCAGGGTCGACGGCGCCGCGGAAGCGGCCGAGGCGCCATTCGAAGCTGTTGCGGTTGTCGAGCACGACGACGTCCGGCTCGTCCAGCAGCTCGCGCCAGCGCTGCGGCGAGACGTGGGTGTCGTCCTGGGTGTCTGGGGCGCCCGACGCGGTCACGCCGGGCACGCCGAAGGCCACGATCTCGCGCTTCACGTGGACCTTGACCAGGTGGAAGGGCCGCGTCGCGCAGGCGCTGTGCTTGAAGACCATGCCGGCAAAGACACCGTCGAACTCCGTCACCAGCGCGTGTTCGAAGGCCTGCAGCCGTGCCGGCGGCCCGGCCACCGCACCGCTGATGCCCTCGGCCGCGACGATCACGTTGCCGCCGAGCCCGGCCACCAGCTCGCGCAGCCGCTCCGCCAGCGCCGACGGATCGGCCAGCGCGGCGAAGCGGTAGAACGAGCTGTGGACCTGCGGTTCAGACATGGACGACATTGCCCGGCATCAGCGCCAGCCCGCCGGCCAGCGTGAAGGCCTGGCGGTGGCCCAGCCGCGCCAGCGCCTGCGCGGCCTGGCGGCTGCGGTTGCCGCTGCGGCAGAAGAACAGCAGCGGGCGCTGCTCGGCGAGCCAGGGCTCGATGGCGTTCAACAGGCGCGAGATCGGCATCGCCTGCAGCGCCACGCCCGGCAGCTCCGGCGTGTGCGTCAGGAACTGCTCGTAGGGTTCGCGCACGTCCACCAGCAGCGCCCCCGGATGCGCGGCGACGAAGGCGGCGAGCTGCGTGCCGTCGAGCTGGGTCGGCTCGGCGTCGTCGCGCTGCAGCGCGCGGGTCGCGAACAGCTGTGCATCGTCGTGCGTGGGGGCGGCCAGCGTGCGCGGCGCGAGCATGGCGGCGGGAACGTCTCCGAAGGCGAACTCGGCCTCGTCGCCGGCGCCCAACAGCAAGACCTGGCCCTCGGCCGTCGGGCGGCGCACCAGACGGCGCGCGCCCAGCTCGATCGCGTCGGCACCGACGGGCCAGCCCAGCGCATCGGTCTCGCCGGCCGGCAGCAGCGCCACAGGCAGGTCGGCGTGCAGGATCTCGCGGGCCTGGCGGTGCGCGTCGTCGCCGCTGGTGCTGAGGATCGCGGCCAGCGGATAGTCCTGGCAGCCCAGCGCCTGCACCAGCCGCGAGACCTGCTCGGGTTGTGGGTCGATCAGCAGGCAGCGCTTGGCGGCGGCGTCGGCCAGCAGGTAGCAGCAGGCGCCGTCCAGTATGAAGCGGGTGATGCCGTCGCCGACCGTCGGCGCGTTGTCCTGCGGGCTCAGGCAGTTCTGGCGCAGCGATTCGCCGCAGGCGCGGATGCGGGCGCAGGCCTCGGCGATGAACTCCGCCGTGGCGGCCGGGCCGATCGACAGGCGCACCGCGCCGGCCGCCTGCCAGTGCGGCAGGCCCATCGCTTCCAGCACGAAACTGGGCGCGGCCTTGGCGGCGCTGCAGGCCGAGCCGCCGCTGACGCGCACGTCGGCCGCGTCGAACAGGTCCTGCAGCAGGCGCGAACTGAGGCCCGGCACGGCGAAGTTCAGCGTCGTCGGCAGCGCATGGGCCAGCGGCGCGTTGAACACGAGGCCGGGGAAGGCTTCGCACAAGGCAGCCGCCAGCGCATCGCGGTAACGGGTGAGTTCGGCAGAGCTGCGGAAGCTCTCGCCATCCTCCAGCGCGGCCAGCACGGCGCCCAGCGCGGCGATGCCGGACATGTTCTCGGTGCCCGAGCGCAGCGCGCCTTCCTGCCCGCCACCGGCCATCAGCGGGGTGAACGGCGCGCCCTCGCGCACGTACAGCAGGCCGATGCCCTTGGGCGCGTACAGCTTGTGGCCGGAGAAGGGCGCGTAGTCGATGCGGCTGGCGGCCAGCTTCAGCGGCAGCTTGCCCAGCGCCTGCACGCCGTCCACCATCCAGTAGCCGGCCAGATCGGCCAGCGCCGCCTCGATGCCGGCCAGGTCGCTGACGACGCCGGTCTCGTTGTTGGCGGCCATCGTGCAGATGAGGCCGGTGCGCGGCGCGTGCTCGCGGATGAAGGCCAGGTCGTGCTGGCCTTCGATGTCGACCGGGATCGCCTGGATCTCCAGGCCCAGGTCCAAGAGTCGGTTCCAGTGCTTCAGCGCCTCGGGCACGGCCTTGTGTTCGGTGGCGCCGTAGAGCAACCATTGCACGTCGGTGCGTCCACGCAGCGCTGTCAGCGCCGACAGCACGGCCGTCTGGATGCCCTCGGTGGCGCCACTGACGAACAGCAGGCGGCCGGCGCCGGTGTCCAGCAGGCGCTCGGCGCGGGCGCGGGCGGTGTCCATCAGCGCGCGGGCCTTCAGGCCGGTGCTGTGAACGCTGCTGGGGTTGCCGAAGTCCTGGGCCAGGGCTTGGAGCGCGGCCTGTGCTGCCTGGGGCAGCACCGGGGTGGTGGCGTTGGCGTCGAGATAGATTTCCATGCAGGCCGGATTATCGGCCGCCGTCCCGCTCCAGCGCCGTGCGGATCGCCTCGATCAGCTGATCGTGGTCGAAGGGCTTGTCCAGGCGTACCGCATGCTCCGGCAGCGGGACAGCCATGGTGCCCACGTAGCCGGTGGCGACGATCGCGGCCAGCCCGGGCCGCAGGCGCTGCACCTCGGCCAGCAGCTCGGCGCCGCTGAGCTGCGGCATCGCCTGGTCGGTCATCACGAGGTCGAAGGCGGCCGGGTTCTCGCGCAGGAGGCGCAGCGCATCGGGCGCGTCGTTCGCGCAGGTCGGCCGGTGGCCGATGTCCTGCAGCAGCGCGGCCGTGCTCTCCAGCACCAGTGGATCGTCGTCGACCAGCAGCACGCGCACGGGCTGGCGCGGGTCGATGGCTGCTTCGCTCGCCTGCACCGTGCGCGCTGCGCGGGGCTTGGTGGACACCGGGTCTGCGGCAGCGCGCGCCGCCGGCAGCAGGAGCTCGGCCCGCGTGCCGCGGCCGAGCTGGCTCGTCAGCAGGAAGCGGCCGCCGGACTGCGCCGCCAGGCCGTGGACCATCGACAGGCCCAGGCCCGTGCCCTTGCCGATGCCCTTGGTCGTGAAAAAGGGCTCCATCGCGCGCTGCAGCGTCTCGCCGTCCATGCCCTCGCCGGTGTCGACGACGGCCAGGCTCAGGTAGGTGCCGGCGGGCAGGCCGCCTTCGCTGGTGTCCAGGCGCCGAGCGGCCAGCTCGATGCGCACCGGCCCGCCGGCGGGCATCGCGTCGCGCGCGTTGACGACCAGGTTCAGCAGCGCCAGTTCCAGCTGGTTCGGGTCGACGAAGGCGGGCGGCAGGTCCTCGGGTGTGTCCAGCGCGAGCGTCAGCGTGGGCCCGACCGAGCGCTGCAGCAGGTCGCTCATGCCGCGCACCAGCGCGCCGAGATCCACGTGTTCCGGGCTCGGCTCCTGGCGCCGCGCGAAGGCCAGCATCCGCTGCGTCAGCGCGGCGCCGCGCTGGGCGGCGCGGGTGGCCGTCATCGCCCATTTGCGCAGCAGCGGGTCGGCCTCGCCGCCGCGCCGGTCGATCAGGCGCAGGCTGGACAGGATCACCATCAGCAGGTTGTTGAAGTCGTGCGCCACGCCGCCGGTGAGCTGCCCGATCGCATCGAGCTTCTGCGACTGGAACAGCGAGGCCTGCGCCGCCTCCAGCGCCTGCTGGGCCTGACGCTTCTCGGTGACGTCGCGCGTGACCTTAGCGATGCCGATGATGTTGCCGTCGTCGTCATGCACCTGGTCCATCACCACGCTGGCCCAGAACTGGCTGCCGTCCTTGCGCACGCGCCAGCCCTCGCTCTCGAAGCGGCCGCGCTGCAGCACGTTGGCGATCGCGCGCTCGGGCGTGCCGAGCGCGCGATCCTCGGCGCGGTAGAAAGTGGCGAAGCTGCGGCCGACGATCTCGTCGGCGCGCCAGCCCTTGATGTGCTCGGCACCTGCATTCCAGCTGACCACCTGGCCCTGCAGGTCCAGCATGTAGATCGCGTAGTCGGTGACGCCCTGCACCAGCAGCCGGAACTGCTCCTGGGTGCGACGCAGGGCGGCCTCGGTCTCGCGGCGCTCGCTCAGGTCGCGGGTGACCTTGGCGTAGCCGATCAGGCGGCCGTCGGCGGCGCGGATCGGATCGATGACGACCAGGGCCCAGAAGCGCGAGCCGTCCTTGCGCACGCGCCAGCCCTCGCCCTCGAACTGGCCGCGCTCCGCGGCGATCGCCAGCGCCCGCTCGGGCAGGCCGGCGCGCCGGTCTTCAGCTGCGTAGAAGCGGGAGAAGTTCTGGCCGATGATCTCGTCGGCCCGGTAGCCCTTGAAGCGCTGCGCGCCCGGGTTCCAGCTGGTCACCGTGCCGTCGACGTCGAGCATGTAGATCGCGTAGTCGGTGACCGCCTCGACGAGCACACGGTAGCGCTCCTCGGCGGGCAGCGCGGAGACGGTGAGGGGCGGCGGGGCGTCCATGGCGGTATGCGTCGAGATTCAAGGTTAGTGAAACCTCCGGACTCTACGCTGCCCTCCACGTCGCCGCGCTTAGGGCAAACGGCGTTCAGCTCGGCTGCAGGCGGAACACGGCCACGCTCTGGACGAGATCCTGCGCCTGCGAGTTCAGGCTCGAGGTGGCCGCGGCCATCTGCTCGACCAGCGCCGCGTTCTGCTGCGTCACATGATCCATCTGCTGCACCGCCTCACCGACCTGCGAGACGCCGGCGCTCTGCTGGCGGCTGGCGGCGCTGATCTCATGCATCAGCTCGCCGACTTTGCCGATCGCGGCGACGACCTCCTCCATCGTGCTGCCGGCCCGGTCCACCAGCGCCGTGCCGCGCTCGACCCGCTCGACGCTGCTGCCGATCAGCCGCTTGATCTCGCGCGCTGCCTCGGCCGCACGGCCGGCCAGGGTGCGCACTTCGCCGGCGACGACGGCGAAGCCGCGCCCCTGTTCGCCGGCCCGGGCCGCCTCGACGGCCGCGTTCAGCGCCAGGATGTTGGTCTGGAAGGCGATGCCATCGATCACGCCGGTGATGTCGCCGATGCGGCGCGAGGCCTCGCTGATCTCCCGCATCGTCTCGACCACCTGGCCGACGACTTCGCCACCGCGCACGGCCACCCGAGGCCTTGCGTGCCATCTCGTTGGCCTCGCGGGCGCTGTCCGCGTTGTGCTTGACGGTGGCGTCCAGCTCCTCCATCGACGAGGCCGTTTCCTCCAGCGCGCTGGCCTGGCTCTCCGTGCGCGAGGACAGGTCGTGGTTGCCTTGGGCGATCTCGGCACTGGCCGTGGCCACGCCCTCGGAGCCGCTGCGCACCTTGTGGACGACGGCGGCCAGGCCGTCCTTCATCTGCACCAGGCCGCGCAGCAGCGAGGCGATCTCGTCGCGACCGCTGGTGTCGATCTGCACGCGCAGGTCGCCGGCGGCGATCGCGCCGGCCAGCGCGTTCGCCTGCGCCAGTGCCCGGCCGATGCCGGCGACGAGGAAGCCGCCGAGCGCGATTGCGCCCAGCACGCCGGTGACGATCGCCGCGATCGCCACCCGGCGGATCGTCTCGAAGCGCGCCACCGCCACCTCGTACTCGCTCTTGGCCACGCGCAGCTGCAGCTCGATCAGCGCCATCATTTCCCGGCGGGCCGGTGCCCACAGGCCCGGCACGAGGTCGTTGGAGATGTGCCGCGCGGCGTCGAAATCCCCCTTCTTCAGCGCCGCCAGCGCCGGCCGTAGCGCGCCGCTGACGTACTCGCTGCGCACGGTCGTGAAGCGCTTGGCGATCTGCTCCTCCTCGGGCGTCAGGTAGGTCGCCATGTAGGCCTTCCACTGCCGGGTGATCTCGGCGATGTTGGCTTCGACCTCCTGGCCATTGCGCGCCACCGCCTCGGGCGTGGCCTCCAGCGTGGCGGAGGCGACCAGGTTCGCGTTCATCAGCATGCGCGCCTGAATGTCGCCGAGTTGCCCCAGCACGACGGTGCGATCCTCGTAGACCGACTTCAGGCCGGCATTGCTCGCCGCCATGCCGGACAGGCCCAGCAGGCCGACGCCGATCAGCAGCACGGACAGCACGGCGACCAGCAGGATCAGACGGGTGGAGATCTTCATCGCGGCGGCTCCTTGTCGGGCCACCGCTGGCATGCATGCGCTGTGCCAACCCGCCCTGGCCGCAGGCTACTACTTCACGGTTGCCAGATCCAGATCGCGCGTCTCGCGCGACAACCACAGCGCGGCCAGCGTGAACAGGCCGTTGGCGGCCAGGTAGAGGCCCACGCCCTGCAGGCCGTAGTTCTTGTTCAGCTCCAGCGCCACCAGCGTCGGGATCGAGGCGCCGACGATGGACGCCAGGTTGTAGGCCAGCGAGGCGCCCGAGTAGCGGACCTCGGTCGGGAACAGCTCGGGCAGCAGCGCGGCCATCGGGCCGAAGGTGAAGCCCATCAGGCCCAGGCCGATGATGATGAAGACGAGCACGCCGAAGGCGTCCGCACCGCCCAGCAGGCCCTGCATCGCCAGGCCGAAGGCGATGATCGCGATCGTCACGCCGATCAGCCACTGGCGCCGGCCCCAGCGGTCGGCCAGCACGCCGCCGACGCTGGTGCAGATGCCGAACACGATGGCGCCGATCAGCAGGATGCCGGTGAAGGTGTTGGCCGGGATGCCCAGGCCCGTGGCGTGGCCCGCGGCCGAGGCGCCGACCGGGCTCTTCGAGTAGACCTGCACGAAGGCCGTCATCAGGTAGAACAGCACGTAGGTCGTCGTCATGATCAGCACGCCCTGCAGCACGGCCAGGCCGTGCTTGGCGAACACGGCGGAGACCGGCGCGTGCAGCTTCTTGCCGGCGGCCTCGGCATCGCGGAAGACCTGGCTCTCGTGCAGGTTCAGCCGCACGTACAGGCCCACGGCGACCAGCACCACCGACAGCAGGAAGGGGATGCGCCAGCCCCAGGCCACCATCTGTTCGGCGCCCAGGAAGTAGCTGACCAGGAAGAACACGCCATTGGCCGCGAACAGCCCGATCGGCGCGCCCAGCTGCGGGAAGCTGCCGAACAGGCCGCGCTTGCCTTGCGGCGCGTTCTCGGTGGCGACCAGCGCCGCACCGCCCCATTCGCCGCCGAGGCCGATGCCCTGGCCGATGCGGAAGATGCACAGCAGGATCGGCGCCGCGATGCCGATCTGCGCATAGGTCGGCAGCAGGCCGATCGCGATGGTGGAGATGCCCATCGTCAGCAGCGAAGCCACCAGCGTCTTCTTGCGGCCGATCCGGTCGCCGAAATGGCCGAACAGCGCCGAGCCGATCGGCCGTGCGAAGAAGGCCAGCGCCAGTGTCGACAGGCTCAGCAGCTGCGCCGCGTAGCCGTCGCCCTTGGGGAAGAACTGCGTGCTGAAGACCAGCACCGCGGCGGCGGCATAGATGTAGTAGTCGTAGAACTCGATCGCGGTGCCGACCAGCGAGGCGATGGCGACCTGGCGCGGCGAGTTGCGCACGGGCGTGGACGGGGATGCGGACGAAGGCGTGGCCATGGAATCCTTTCGGGGCGCGGAACCGACCTCGGCCCGCGTGGGCCGACATTGTCACGGATCAGCGTTCGCGTGCCGCGAAGGATTTATTCGTCCAGCGCACCGGCCACGCGGTTGCGGCCGGTTTCCTTGGCGTAGTAGAGGCGCTGGTCGGCCGCGCGCATCAGCTCGGTCACCGAGGCCGCGTGCTGCGGGAAGGTGGCGACGCCGAAGGAGGCCGTGAGGCTCAGTTCGGTACTACCGCCGATGCGCGTCTTCAGCGAGGCCAGCGCGCCGCGCCACTCCTGCGCGCGCTCGATGGCGCCCAGGTGGTCCATGCCCGGCAGCAGCACGGCGAACTCCTCGCCGCCGAGCCGGCAGGCCAGGTCTTCCGCGCGCGAGGTCGAGCGCAGCAGCAGGCCGATCACGCGCAGCGCCTCGTCGCCGGCCAGGTGGCCGTGCACGTCGTTGACACGCTTGAAGAAATCCACGTCCAGCATCACCAGCGACAGCGGCTGCTGCTGGCGGCGCGCACGGGCGATCTCGCGGTCGGCCACGGCGACGAAGTGGCGGCGGTTGTAGACGCCTGTCAGGTCGTCGCGGATCGCCTGCTCGCGCAGTTGCTCGTGCAACTGGTTGATCCGCTGCACCTGGCCGCGCAGCAGCCGGTTGGCCTCGCGTAGCGCGTGCTCGTCCTTCTTGCGCTGGGTGATGTCGCGCGTGATGCCGAAGTAGCCGATGTGCATGCCGTCATCGTCGAACACCGGCACGGAGACGGTGTCGCCCCACTTGCCGCTGCCGTCCTTGCAGATGAACTCGCCTTCGTGGCGGATCGCGCCCGGCTGCACGATCGGCTGGCCGCGCTCGATCGTCTGGCGGTGGATCTGGAGCTTGTAGTCCGGCGTCATGAAGTCCAGCACCGAGCGGCCGATCACTTCCTCGGCCGGGTAGCCCATCATCCGCGCCATGTTCTCGCTGATGTAGACGAAGCGGCGCTGCACGTCGACTTCCCAGAAGCTGTCGCCGCTGGCATTGATCATCGACAGCAGGCGCGAATCGTTGATCGCGCGGGGCGTGGCGGGGTGGGCAGGGTCGTGGTTCATGGCCTTGCGAGTTAAGCCGCTCAGCATAAACCCGGCCGGCGGAAAATCCTAATACTCCGTCGGATCGGTGGAAAGCGGCGGAAGTCACGAAGCCGTCATCCGGCGGCCCGAAGCTGCCGAGCCATGACGACGAAGCCTACCGTTGCCCTGGTCTACTTCAACGCGGGCGGCGGCCATCGTGCCGCCGCGCAGGCGCTGCAGGCGCTGATCGCCCAGCAGCAGCGCGGCTGGGAGGTGCAGCTGGTCAACCTCTTCGAGGTGCTGGATCCGAAGGGGCGCTTCAAGCAGCTGACCGGCGCCGCGCCCGAGGACTTCTACAACAAGCGCCTGGCGCGCGGCTGGACCTTGGGCATGGCCCAGGAGCTGAAGATGCTGCAGCGGGCGATCCGCTTCTTCCATGAATCGATCGTGGAGATCCTGCAGCAGCACTGGCTGGCCACGGAGCCGGACCTGGTCGTCTCGCTGGTGCCCAACTTCAACCGTGCGCTGTGCGCCTCGGTCAACGCGAGCCTGCCCGGCGTGCCCTTCGCCACCGTGCTGACCGACATGGCCGACCTGCCGCCGCGCTTCTGGATCGAGCGCGGCTCATCCGGATACAGCCAGCACATCGTCTGCGGCACGCCGCGAGCGCTGACGCAGGCGCGGGCGGCCGGCCACCCGGACGAGCGCTTGAGCCTGGTCTCCGGCATGGTGCTGCGGCCCTCGTTCTACGGCCCGCGCCTGGCCGACCCGGCGGCGGCGCGCCGCGCGCTGGGTCTGGACCCGGCGCGGCCGACCGGCATCGTGATGTTCGGCGGCCAGGGCTCGATGCAGATGCTGAAGATCGCCAAGGCGCTGAAGGGCGAGCAGCTGATCCTGATGTGCGGCCATAACGCCAAGCTCGCGCGGCGGCTGCAGGCTCAGATACAGGATCTGGACGCGCCGCATGCGGTCGTCGGCTTCACCGCGCAGGTGGCCGAGCACCTGGAGATGGCCGACTACTTCATCGGCAAGCCCGGGCCGGGCTGCCTCAGCGAGGCGCTGCACCTGGGGTTGCCGGTGATCACGACCGGCGGCCGCGGCACGATGCCGCAGGAGCGTTACAACGCGCAGTGGGTGCGCGAGACGGGCGTCGGCCTGGTGCTGGACACGATGCGCGGGATCGGCGGCGCCACCGCCGAGATGCTGGCGCGGCTGCCGGCCTTCCAGGCGCGCGTACAGGCGCTGGACAATCGCGCGGTGTTCGAGGTGGTGGACATCTTCGACGCGCTGATGAAGCGCGCCGCCGGGCTCGATCTGCCGCTGCCTCAGTTCGCCAGCGATTCCTCCGCCTCGCGGCTCGTCGAGACGACCGGCGCGGGCTTGGGTAGCAGGGCCTGAGCCGGCCGCGCGGCGCGCGCCTGGTGCTCCAGCCGGGCGCTGAAGTCGAGGATCTCCAGCCGGCCGTCGGCGTGCTCGACCAGTGCGGTCAGGCTCTCTACCCAGTCGCCATCGTTGCAGTACAGCACGCCCTCGATCTCGCGGATCTCGGCATGGTGGATGTGGCCGCAGACGACGCCGTCGACCTTGCGCTTGCGGGCCTCGCGGGCCACGGCCACTTCGAAGTCGCTGACGTAGCTGACCGCGCGCTTGACCTTCAGCTTCAGGTAGCGCGACAGGCTCCAGTAGGGCATGCCCAGCTTGGCGCGCATGCGGTTGAAGTGGCGGTTGACCCGCAGCGTGAACTCGTAGGCGAAGTCGCCGACGTAGGCCAGCCACTTGGCGCACTGGATCACGCCGTCGAACAGGTCGCCGTGGGTGATCCACAGGCGCCGGCCGTCGGCGGTCGTGTGAATCGCCTCGTCCATCACCTCGACGCCGCCGAAGCTGTGCTCCACATACTTGCGCGCGAACTCGTCGTGGTTGCCCGGCACGAAGATCACCCGCGTGCCCTTGCGGGCCTTGCGCAGCAGCTTCTGCACGACGTCGTTGTGCGCCTGCGGCCAGTACCAGTTCCGGCGCAGCTGCCAGCCGTCGATGATGTCGCCCACGAGGTAGAGCGTCTCGCACTCGACGTCGCGCAGGAATTCCAGCAGTGCCTCCGCCTGGCAGCCGGGCGTGCCCAGGTGCAGGTCGGAGATCCAGACCGTGCGCATGTGCAGCGGGGCCGGCGGCGTGAGGGTCTTGTCCATGCTGTTTTCCCAACGAGTTGGCATGGCTTCACATCGTCGGCCCCGGGCATGACACCCGCGTGAACGGCCTTTCTCAGCGCCGGGTTGCCCGCTGGCGCCTGATCAACGCAGCCAGTCCCAGGCCGCCCAGCAGCATCAGCGAGGCGCTGGCGGGCTCCGGCACGGCGGCCGTCGGGCTCAGCACGATCAGCTGCGATTGCGGGTTCTCCGGTGGGACGATGCCGTCCTGGATCTGCTCGGCCACCAGGTAGATCGTGCCCTTCTCGTCGATGGTCACGCCCTCGATGCCGTTGCGCGGCAGCACGTTGCTCAGGTCGAAGCTGCTGATCACATGGCCGCTGCGGTCGGCCTCGACCAGCATGCGCGAGCCCAGGCTCAGGAACAGCAGGTTGTCGGCGCCGGCGGTGCCGGCCAGCGAATTGACCGTGGACAGCACGGCCACGTCGGACAGCGTGGACAGGCCCAGCTTGGTCGGGTCGAACAGGTTCGACATCGCGGCGCTGCCCGACAGGTTGGCGCCGAAGCTCAGCGTGCCGGCCAGGATGTCCTCGGGGATGTCCTGCTTCACCGTCACGAAGCTGCCGCCGTTGCGCGGGTCGTAGCTGATGCCTTCCATGCCGTCGTTGCCGACGTTGGCATTGCTGATCGACACCGAGGCGCCTGCCAGCTTGGCCGTGCCGCCGCTCGCATAGCTGAACTTGTAGGCGTCGTAGAGGCGCTCCTCGCCGACGACCAGCTGGCCGTTGCCGAGGTAGGTGATGCCTTCTGTGTCGTGCTTGCTGCTGCCGGTGTTGGACCAGTCGAAGGCCATCGTGCCCTTGGTCTGGCCGGTCAGCGAGATCTCGACCACGCCGGTGCCTTCGTCGCCGACATAGAACAGCGAGTTGCGGTCCTTGGCGTAGGTGACGCCCGAAGCCTCCAGGCCGGAGACGCTGCCGCCCGGGTTGATGTCCAGGCCGTAGCTGGCGGTAACGCTGTAGTTGCCGAGGTTCAGCGAGCTCGCGGCCTGCGCGGCGCCGCAGCCGAGGGCGGCGGCCAGCGCGAGCAGAAGAGGGGTGAAGCGCTTGGTGTCCATCGCGTTCCTCCCCGCTCAGGCCTTGCGGCGGCGGGCGACGGCGCCGACAGCCAGCAGGCCGCCCAGCAGCATCGCGTAGGTCGAGGGTTCCGGCACGGCCGCGGCGATGGCGCCGGGCGAGCCGATCTCCACGCCGTCGTGCGCCAGGAAGGCGCCGTTCGTGCCGGTGGTGCTCAGCAGGCTCACCGTGGCGTTGTTCAGCCCTTGCGAGTTGTCGAAGGTCTGGAAGGGCGAGCTGCTGTCTGAAGCGCCGAAGCTGATCTTGGCCTGGGCGACGCCAGCGGCGTTGAAGACGGTGACGCCATCGCCGTCGGCGGAGAGGCCGACGCCGGAACCCGTGTAGGTACCGAGCTGCAGGCCGGCCGGCACATTGCTGCCGAACCACTGGCTCTTGAACGAGTTCACCAGCGCGCTGCCGCTGCCTTCCAGGAAGATCACCGACTCGCCCGCGGCGATCGAGGTGATGCCGTTCAGCGCGACGGCGCTGCCGAAGGAAGACGAACTGTCGTCCATCTTCCAGCCGGTGATCGTCACCGCGCTGGTGCCGGTGTTGGTCAGCTCGAACCAGTCGGCGCCGACCGGCGAGTTGCCGCTGGACCAGGGAGCGACTTCGGTGATGCGGACATCGGCGTGGGCGGCGGAGGCGCCGATGGCCAGCAGCGCGGCGGCCAGGGTTGCGATCTTCTTCATCGGGAGTCCTCTTGCTTGTATGGATGGGCGGGGAAGTACTGCGCAGCGCAGGCTAGGCTCCGGCCGCGGCATGGATGTGACAGGCTGATGAACCCCCTCTGACCGGGGGGTGTCAATACGTGTCGAAGATGACGGTTCGATGAAGGCGTGGGATCCGTTCGGCCCCTGTCTCGCTGATTGCGGCGACATGCTCTTGCCACCGGCGGGCTTAAGAATGCCCGGCGTTGCTACCGTAGTAGGAGATTTCACGATGACAAAGATCGACCGCCGCACCGTGCTGCGCGGGCTGGCCGGCCTCGGCGCCACCGCCGCGCTGCCGGACAGCATCCAGAAGGCCCTGGCCATCCCCGCTGCCGGCACCACCGGCACCATTGAGGACGTCAAGCACATCGTCGTGCTGATGCAGGAGAACCGCTCCTTCGACCACTACTTCGGCATGCTGCGCGGCGTGCGCGGCTTCGGCGACCCGCGTGCGGCCAAGCTGTACGGCTCGGGCGCCCCGGTGTTCCAGCAGCCCAATGTCAACAGCTCGGGCGTGGTGCAGAACCCGCCGGCGATCCTGCCCTACCACCCGACCGCGGCCAAGCTGGGCGAGCAGTTCCTGACCGGCCTGGCGCACTCGTGGTCCGACGCGCACAGCGCCTGGAACAACGGCCGCAACGACCGCTGGGTACCCGCCAAGGGCAAGCAGACGATGGCCTATCTGCAGCGCGCGGACATCCCGTTCTACTACGCGCTGGCCGACGCCTTCACGATCTGCGACGCCTACCACTGCTCGATGATGTCGAGCACCGACCCGAACCGCTACTACCTCTGGACGGGCTGGTGCGGCCAGAACGGCACGCTGCCCGGCGGCATCGACGTCGCCAACACCGGCAGCACGCCCGGCACGATGACCTTGAACGCCAGCGGCGGCAACGCCGGCAACGGCACGCCGCCCTACGGCCCGGTCGTCACCAACGCCGAGGCCGGCTACGGCTGGACCACCTACCCCGAGCGCCTGCAGAAGGCCGGCATCGACTGGAAGATCTACCAGGACATCGGCCACGGCCTCAACAGCACCGGCTCCTGGGGCTGGGACGGCGCCAACCCCTACATCGGCAACTACGGCGACAACTCGCTGCTGTACTTCAACCAGTACCGCAACGCCCAGCCGGGCGACCCGCTGTACGAGCGCGCCCGCACCGGCACCAACCTGCTCAACGGCGGCGCCTGGAACAACGGCACCTTGTTCGACCAGCTGCGCGCCGACGTGCTCAACGACAAGCTGCCGCAGGTATCGTGGATCGCTGCCCCCGAGGCCTACAGCGAGCACTCGAACTGGCCCACCAGCTACGGCACCTGGTACATCCAGAACGTGCTGAACGCGCTGACGGCCAACCCCAAGGTCTGGGCCAGCACCGTCTTCATCATCTGCTTCGACGAGAACGACGGCTTCTTCGACCACGTCGTCGCGCCGACGCCGCCGGTCTCCGCCGCGCAGGGCAAGTCCACCGTCAGCACCGTCAATGAAATCTACCCGGGCACCGGCAGCTACGCCGCCGGCCCCTACGGCCTGGGCGCGCGCGTGCCGATGCTGGTGATCTCCCCGTGGAGCAAGGGCGGCTGGGTGAACTCGCAGGTGTTCGACCACACCTCGGTGATCCGCTTCATCGAGAAGCGCTTCGGTATCTCGGAGCCGAACATCTCGCCGTGGCGCCGCACCGTCTGCGGCGACCTGAGCACCACACTCGATTTCTCGCTGCCCAACGCCTCCGCCGCCCGCCTGCCGAGCACGGCCGCCTATGCCGCGCCGCAGGCCGACATCGTCTCGGGCAAGAAGTACAGCAGCTACGTCCCGGCCGTGCCGGCGACGCAGGTGATGCCGGTGCAGGAGCCGGGCCAACGTCTGTCGCGCGCGCTGCCCTACGAGCTGCAGGTTGACTGGCAACCTAATGTGACGAATCAGGCCGACAAGCGCAGCTTCACGCTGAGCTTCGCCAACAACGGCCAGGCCGGTGCATGGCTTCAAGTGCGCTCGGCCACGCTGGACACGCAGGCCGGCGGCTCGACGGGCCCCTGGGGCTATACGGTGGAGCCGGGCAAGTCGCTGAGCGACACCTGGACCGCACCGACGACGACCAACTACGACCTGACCGTGCACGGCCCGGCCGGCTTCTACCGCGCCTTCGCCGGCAACCTGGACGACGGTGCCGCCAAGCTGGCCTGCCGCACCGCCTATGACCGCAGCACCGGCGGCGTGGCGCTGACGATCACCAACGTCGGCACGACCGCAACGACGGTCACCGTCACCGACCGCTACACGAACGCGACCTCGCACCAGCTGCTCGCCCCGGGCGCCAGCGTGCGCACCGACTGGTCGCTGCAGACGAGCTCGCGCTGGTACGACCTGGTCGTCACCGCCGACGGCGATGCGCGCTTCCTCGCCCAGTTCGCCGGCCGCGTCGAGACCGGCGCCGACGGCCTCAGCGACCCTCACGTCTGAACATCAGGAATCACTGAAAATGAAGAACTTCGCACTCAAGCTGAGCGTCATGGCCCTGCTGACCGCGGCAGGCGTCCACGCCGGCGCCGCCTCCCTCTACGACAACCTGGGCTCCGCGCAGGACGGTTCCGACCCCATCCTCAGCTTCGGCCCGCTGGCCAATTCGTTCACGACTGGCGCCGAGGGCGGCCTGCTGTCGGGCATCGCTGCGCTGCTCAAGAATGACAGCGCCGCCATCGTCGGCGACCTGCACGTCAGCCTGCATGCCGACAGCGCCAACGGCCCCGGTGCCGAGCTGCTGAGCCTGGGCGTGCTGTCCAGCGCCGGCATCTCCACCGACGCCTTCGGCCGCTACTCGTTCACGCCGTCCGCACCGTTCGCGCTGGCCGCGAACACGACCTACTGGGTGGAGATCGAGGCGGCTTCGCCCAACGCGGTCGAGTGGGCCTGGTCTGGCGACCTGACCGCGCCCGGTGTGGCTGGCCAGTCGACCTACAGCGGCATCTACGGTCTCAGCCCGAATGGCCCGGCGTACCAGATGGCCGTCACCACGGCCGTGCCCGAGCCGGCGAGCGCCTTGCTGCTGGCCCTGGGCCTGGGCGCCTTCACGGTGCTGAGGCGTCGCCAGCAGGGCTAAAGGCCCGGCAGACGAGGTATTTCTCGGGCCGAGCGCCGGGCCGCCCCAAGCCGGCCCGGCTGGCATGTGCTTGCGGCTCGATGCCGCAAGCATCGCCGTCCCCTCGGGGGACCGACCAGGCACGCCCGCGTTCGGCGGGGCGGGACTGGGCGAGGGGCAAACTACCTTCTGCCGAACATCATTTGGCGGGCTAACGCGCGTTTGACGGGCGGCAGCTTCTGCAGTGCCGCCAGGCCGAGGCCCCGTGCCGCCGGCAGGCCCGGCCAACGCCAGGCGAAGCTGCGGGCGAGGAAATCGGTGGCGGCGATCATCGTCCAGCGGTCCGGCGCGCGCTGCCATTCGACGCGGCGCAGCGCGGCGTCTACGCCCTCGGGCCCGGCGCGGCGCAGCGCCTCCACCAGCGAGAACGCATCGCGCAGGCCGAGGTTCAGGCCTTGGCCGGCAACAGGGTGCAGCGTCTGCGCGGCATTGCCGATGCGCACCGTGCGGCCCTCCACCAAAGTTCGTTCGGCATTCAGGCCCAGCGGAAAGCATTTCAGCGGGCCGATCGCGCGCAGGCGGCCGACGCCCGGCGGCAGCAAGGTCTGGATCACCGCCAGGCGCTGCGCGTCGTCCAGTGTGGCGACATCGTCCTCGTCCTGCGGCATGCACCAGATCAAGGCCGCGCGCTTGTGGCCTTCGCGTGGCTGCAGCGGCAGCAGCGCCAGCGGGCCGTTGCGGGTGAAGCGTTCGTAGGCAACGCCGGCCGGGCTGTCGTCCGCCAGGGTCACCGTCCCGACCCAGGCGTTCTGCTGGTAGTCGTGAGTCACGGCCTTGCGGGCCTGTTCGGAGAACACGCCGCCTTCGGCCACCACGGCGAGATCGAAGCCCTCGGCGATGCCGGCATCGATCTCCACGCCGCCGTCGAGCGGCTTGATCGCCGAGACCGGCGCACCGAAGCGCGTGAGCAGGCGCTGTGGTTCCTTGGCCGTGGCCGCCATCCAGGCCACCTGCAGCGGCGCGACCAACTGGCCGTACGCGAGCACCGCGCCCAGCAGCGGCACGCCCTGCTCGAAGGCGTCGATCGTCACCTCCGGCTCGCCGCTTGCGCCGAACAGCGGGTGCGACAGCGTCGGCGGCGCCTGGCTGACATGGACCCGTGCAATCGCCTGCGCGGCGGCGTCGTTCCAGGCGCCCAGCCGGCGCAGCAACTGGACGCTGCCCAGGCTCAGCGCCAAGGTGCGCGGATCGGCGGAGACGTCGCGCTCCAGCGGGCGGGCGTCGAACAGGCAGATCTGCGCCTCGGGCAGCGCGCGGGCCGCCTGCAGGGCCAGCGTCAGCCCGGCCGGGCCGGCGCCGATAACGGCGAGCCTCAGCGGAGCGGGTGGAAGAGTGGTCGGAAGCGTCGTTGTGCGCATGGCGATGCATTGTCACCGCGCTGCACAAGCTTTGCGCTGGCGCTAAGCTGCCGCCTTCGTTCATTGGAGGCAAGAGCAACACCATGCAATACCGTCGTCTGGGCCGCAGCGGCCTGCAGGTTTCCGAACTGTCCCTGGGCTCCTGGGTCACCTATCACAACCAGGTGGACACGAAGTCCGCCACCGAGATGCTGGCCGCCGCCTTCGATGCCGGCGTGAACTTCTTCGACAACGCCGAGGTCTATGCCCAGGGCGAGAGCGAGGTCGTGATGGGCGAGGCCTTCAAGGCACTGAAGTGGAACCGGCTCGACTACGTTGTCTCGACCAAGTTCTTCTGGGGCCTGGAGCGCACGAGCAACACCGACACGAACCGCCGCAACACGCTCAACCGCAAGTACCTGATGCAGGCGATCGACGCCTCGCTCAAGCGCATGCAGCTCGACTTCATCGACCTCGTCTACTGCCACCGCCCCGATCCGCTGACGCCGGTCGAGGAGACCGTCCGCGCGATGAGCGACATGATCACGCAGGGCAAGGCGCTGTATTGGGGCACCAGCGAATGGTCCGCCGCCGACATCCGCGCCGCCTGGGAGATCGCCGACAAGCACCACCTGCACAAGCCGGTGATGGAGCAGCCGCAGTACCACCTGTTCCACCGCAGCCGCGTGGAGAACGAGTACGCGCGCCTCTACGAGGACACCGGCCTGGGCCTGACGACCTGGAGCCCGCTGGCCTCGGGCCTGCTGACCGGCAAGTACAAGAGCGGCATCCCGGCGGGCAGCCGCGGCTCGCTCGAATCGATGAGCTGGATGCGCGACGCGCTGCAGGACAAGGCGAAGAACGAGGCGGTGGCCGAGCTGGAAAAGATCGCCGCCGAGCTGGGCGGCAATGTCGCGCAGCTGGCGATCGCCTGGGTCAACCGCAATCCGCGCGTGTCCACCGTGATCCTCGGCGCCAGCAAGCTGAGCCAGCTGCAGGACAACCTCGGCGCGCTCGCCCTGACGCCGAAGCTGACGCCCGAGGTGCTGGCGCGCATCGACGCGATCTGCAAGCCGCTGGCGAAGTAACTACACGGTTATCCGTGTTTGGGCCGAGCGCCGGGCCGCCCCAAGCCGGCCCGCATGGCGATGTGCTTGGGGCTCGATGCCCCAAGCGTCGCTGCCCCCTCGGGGGGGCGGCCCAGCGTACCCGCTGGGCCGGGGCTCACCAATCCTTGTGCAGCAGGCCGTACAGAGCACTGTCGGACACTTCGCCGGCGACGATCCAGCGTTCGCGCAGCAAGCCCTCACGCGTGAAGCCGAGGCGCTCCAGCACTTTCGCCGAACCCTCGTTGCGCGGATCGATGTCCGCCTCGATGCGGTTCAATGCCATCGCCGGGCCGAAGCCGAAGTCGATCAAGGCCGTCAGCGCCTCGTTCATCAGCCCCTTGCCCCAGGCCGCACGGCCCAGCACGTAGCCGATCTCGGCGCGGCGGCATTGGCGCGACCAGTCGAACAGCGTGCAGTCGCCGACGAAGCGGCCCTCGTATTCCAGCGCCAGCCGGAGGTGCCTGCCGGCCGCCATGTCCGCGGCGTCCTGCGCGATGCGGGCCTCGGCCTGAGCGAGTTCGGTCCAGGCGGGGCGGCTCAGGTAGCGGGCCACTTGCGCATCGGCATTGATCTCCAGCAGCGCGGGCGCATCGGCCGGGGTGGTCGGGCGCAGCAGCAGGCGGGGCGTGTGGAGGCGTGTGTCGCTGAGGCTGGCGGTCATGCCGTCAGCATAGCGGCGCCGGTTTGGCCGCCTGCGCTTGCGCGGCCAGCTTGCGCAGCCGCGCGCGATTGGCGGTGATCCAGGGCAGCAGGTCGGCGCCGGGCATCGGCTTGGCGACCAGGTAGCCCTGGGCGATGTCGCAGCCCAGCTCGGCCAGCAGGTTCCAGTCGCCCACCGTCTCCACGCCCTCGGCGACCGTAGTGATGCCCAGGCTGCGGCCCATGTCCAGCGAGCTGTTCAGGATCGCGCGGCGGTTGCTGCGTTCGCTGGCGCCGTTGACGAAGGTGCGGTCGATCTTCAGCTCGGTGAAGGGGCTGCGCGAGAGCGTCTGCATCGACGAGTAACCGATGCCGTAGTCGTCCATCGACAGGCCGAAGCCCTTGAGCCCCAGGCGCGCCAGGTTGGCCAGCGACTGGTGGCTCATGATCATCGTCTCGGTCACCTCCCAGATCAGCGCGGAAGCGGGCACCGCGTGGGTCTGGACCAGGTCCATCAGGCGGTCGAGGAAGCCCTTGTCGCCGAGGTCGTCGGCCGAGAGGTTGACCGACAAGGTCAGCCGCGGGCTGCTGCGCAGCCAGGCCTGCAGCTGCCGCACCGACTGCTCGACCATCGCCAGCGTGAAGCGCGCCATCAGCGGCGTGCCTTCGATGGTGGCGATGAAGTGCTGCGGCCCGAGCAGCCCGAACTGCGGGTGCTGCCAGCGCGCCAGCGCCTCCACGCCCCGCAGCAGCCCCGTCTGCATCCAGACCTTGGGCTGGTAGAAGGGCATGAACTGGCCGAGATCCAGCGCCTGCTCGATGTCGGCGAGGCTGGGCATGGCGGCGTGCGGCTGGCCGGGCCGCGGCGCGCGGGTGTGGGCCAGTCCCAGCGCCCGCACCAGCGCCTGCTGCGTGACCGGCTTGGGCACCGTGCCCAGCAGTTTCAGCAGCGCGTTGTCTGCGGCCATGCTCTCGACCGTCTCGAGCAGGCGGGGGTCGCGCGCGCTGGTGACGATCACGTTCTCCGCCAGCCGGCCCTCCGCCAGATGACCGATCAGCTCGATGCCGTCCATGCCGGGCATGTCGATGTCGGTGACGACCAGGTGCACCGCTCCGGCCTCGTGTCGCGACAGCAGCGCCAGGGCCTCGTTGCCGTCGCCGGCCTGCAGCACGGTGCCGAAGCCCAGCGCCTCGACCAGCGCGACGAGGTGGTTGCGTTGCACGACGCTGTCCTCCACCACCATTGCGGTGAGGCCTTGGAGCGCGGCCGGTGTGCTGTTGGCGGTGCCGTCGCTCATCGGCCGCCCGCGTTCATCTGCTGCAGGATTTCTCGGTGGATGGCCGAGAGCGGCACGCTGCGCTCGACCGCGCCGCGCTTCACCGCCTCCCGCGGCATGCCGTAGACGACGCAGCTCTGCTCGTCCTGGCCGAGCGTGCGGGCGCCGGCGTTGCGCATCTCCAGCAGGCCGGCGGCACCGTCGTCGCCCATGCCGGTCATGATCACACCCAGCGCATTCGCGCCGGCGCAGCGCGCGACCGAGCGGAACAGCACGTCCACCGACGGTCGGTGCCGGTTGACCAGCGGACCGTCCAGCACCTCCACGAAGTACTGGGCGCCCTGGCGCCGCAGCACCAGATGCTTGCCGCCGGGCGCGATCAGCGCGCGGCCGGGCACAACCCGGTCGTTGTGGGCCGCCTCCTTGACCGCGATCTCGCAGATGCTGTTCAGCCGCGCCGCGAAGGCCGCGGTGAACTTCTCCGGCATGTGCTGCACGATCACCATGCCGGGGCAGACGCGCGGCAGCGCGGTCAGCACCTCCTCCAGCGCCTGCGTGCCGCCGGTGGAGGTACCGATGGCGACGACCTGCTCGGTCGTCTGCGTCATCGCGCGCACCTCGCTGGCGGGCGGCAGGATCACGTCGGCGTTGTGCTTGACCCGGGCCACCACCGGCGGTGCGGCAGTGCTGCGCGCGGCCAGGCGCGCCACGTTGGCGCCGGCGGCCGCCTTGACGGCCGCCACCAGTTCCCCCGCGCTGGACTTGAGAAAGTTCTTCAGGTCCAGCTTGGGCTTGGTGATGATCGCCACCGCGCCGGCCGACAGCGCCTCCACCGAGGTCTGCGCGCCCTTCTCGGTGAGCGTCGAGCAGATCACCACCGGCGTCGGCCGCTCGGCCATGATCTTGCGCAGGAAGGTGATGCCATCCATGCGCGGCATCTCCACGTCGAGCACGATCACGTCGGGCCACTGCGTCTTCATGCGCTCGATGGCCAGCAGCGGGTCGGACACCGCATGCGTCACCTCGATGCCCGCCGCCTGGCTCAGCAGGCCGGATAGCACCTGGCGCACGACGGCCGAGTCGTCGACGATCATGACCTTGATCGTCATCGCGCCGCCTCCCGCGCGGTCGGCGCGCGGCGCGCGTGGCGCACCCAGACGCCGCCGGTCCTGACCTCGAAGACGATGTTGCGATAGCCGTCGTCGAACAAGCTTTCCGAGACGATCGGGATGCCCTGCGCATGCAGCATCCGGCGGGCCGCCTCGCCGTTCTTGCGACCCACGTCGGGCAGCCGAACGCGCGGATCGGGCGCGAACATGGCGCCGCCGCCGAAGACCTTGGCCTGGCAGGCGCTGGGTTCCACGCCGAGCGCCTGCAGGCCCTGGCACATCAGCGCCAGCGCGTCCTCGGCATAGCGGCCGTTGAGGCAGCCGTCGCTGCGCGGGCTGGCACCGGACAGCACGAAGTGCGACATCGCACCGACGCGCTGGCCCGGGTGCCACAGCACGATGGACACGCAGGAGCCCAGCAGCGTGCGGATGCGATGGCGTTCGTCGCCGGCGAAATGCTCGCCGGGCAGCAGGACGACGGACACTGTGGCCATGCGTCAGACCTTGGTGTAGACCGAGGGCGACACGATCCGCACCCCGACGCCGAGATCGTTGAGCGTCTCGGAATGGCCGATCAGCAGCGTGCCGTCCTGCTTGAGCTGCGGCAGCAGCCGCGCCACCACCCGGCGCTTGGTCTCGGCATTGAAATAGATCATCACGTTGCGCAGGAAGATCAGATCGAAGCTGCCCAGCCTGGGCGGCAGCGGCCGGTCGAGGTTGGCGTGCATGAAGGTCACCCGCTCGCGCAGGCTGCGTTGCACCAGCAGCGTACCCGCCTGCACGCCGGTCCCTTTGAGGCAGAAGCGCTGCAGGTACTGCGGCGGGATGTGGGTCGTGCGCTCGACCGGATAGTGGCCGAAACCCGCGCGGCGCAGCACCCGCGTGCTGATGTCGGTGCCGAGCACCTCCCAGGGCGTGCGGCCGGAATCCAGGCCCAGCACGTCGGCCAGCACCATGGCGATGCTGTAGACCTCTTCGCCGCTGGAGCAGGCGGCGCTCCACACGCGCAGCGCCCGGCCTTCGGCGCGGGCGGTCGCGGCGTGCTCGCGCAGCAGCTCGAAGTGCTTCATCTCGCGGAAGAAGTAGGTCTCGTTGGTGGTCAGCAGATCCACCGCGATCTGGAACTCGGACGGATCGCGCTGCTGGTTGAGCAGCTCGAAGTATTCGCCGAAGCTCTTCACCCGGTGGTGGCGAAGGCGCTTCTCCAGCCGGCCGCTGACCAGTGCCTTCTTGCCTTCGGACAGGGTGATGCCCGCGGCCTCGTAGATGAATCCGCGGAAGCGGGCGAATTCCTGGTCGTTGAGCTCGTACATCGGCGCGTTCAGGCGGCGGCCGCCTCGCCGGGCGGCAGTGCGGCGGCGGCGCCGGACAGCCCGGCGATCTCGTCCACCGAGAGCACCGCCTGGATGTCCAGCAGGATCACGAACTTGCCGCCGACCTTGCCCATGCCGGCGATGAAATCGGTGGCGATCTTCATGCCGAAGCTCGGCGCCGGCTCGATGTCCGCCGGGGCGATCTCCTGGACCGCGTTGACGGAGTCCACGACGACGCCGAGCACCTGCTGCTCGGACTCGCCGGCGAGCTCGACGATGACGATGCAGGTGCGCTTGGTCACCTCGCTGGACGGCCTGCCGAAGCGCGCCGCCAGGTCCAGCACGGGCACGACGGCGCCGCGCAGGTTGATCACGCCGCGGATCGCGCCGGGCATCATCGGCACCGGCGTCAGGCCGCCGTACTCGATGATCTCCTTGATCGACAGGATGCCGATCGCGTAGACCTCGCCGCCGAGCATGAAGGTCAGGTACTGCGCCGGTTCGAGCGGCCGGGTAGCCGCGGGGACGATGGCATTCATGGCGGCCTCGATCAGTACTTCGTGAAATGGGCCTCGTCGGGCTCGACGTCGGAGAAGAAGCCCTTGGACTCGCCGGCCGGCCGGGCGGCGGCGCGCGGAGCCATGCTGCGCGGCGCCGGGGCGGCGCGATGCAGGCGGGCGCGCGGGCGGCCGGCCTCGCCGCTGACCTTGAAGTAGGCGATGGTGCTCTGCAGCTCCTCCGCCTGGCTGCTCATCTCCTCGGCCGTGGCGGCCAGCTCCTCCGAGCCGGCGGCGTTCTGCTGCGTGGTCTGGCTCAGCTGGCCGATGGCGGCGTTGATCTGTGCCACGCCCGAGCTCTGCTCTTCGCTGGCGGCAGTGATCTCCTGCACCAGGTCGGAGGTCTTCTTGATGTTGGGCACGATGGCGTCCAGCAGGGTGCCGGCGCGCTCGGCCAGTTCCACGCTGCTGCTGGCGACCTCGCCGATCTCCTGCGCCGCCACCTGGCTGCGCTCGGCCAGCTTGCGCACCTCGGCGGCGACGACGGCGAAGCCCTTGCCGTGTTCGCCGGCGCGCGCCGCCTCGATCGCCGCGTTCAGCGCCAGCAGGTTGGTCTGGTAGGCGATGTCGTCGATGATGACGATCTTCTTGGCGATCTGCTTCATCGCCGAGACGGTGGACTTGACCGCTTCGCCGCCCTCGGCCGCCTCGGCGGAGGCCTTGCTGGCCATCGCGTCGGTGACCTTGGCGTTCTCGGTGTTCTGCGCGATCGAGGCCGTCATCTGCTCGACCGAGGCGCTGGTCTCCTCGACGCCGGCGGCCTGCTCGTTGGTGGCCTGGGAGAGCGACTGCGCGGTGGCGCTGACCTGCTCGGCCGCGCCGGTGAGCCCTTCGGCGCCGCTGGAGACCTCGGACACCACCTGCGAGAGCTTCTCCACCATGCCCTTCATCGCGAACAGCATGCTGGCGCTGTCGCCGGCGCGCAGCTGGATGTCGACCGTCAGGTTGCCGCTCGCCACTTCGCGCACCATTTCGGCCGCGTAGGCCGGCTCGCCGCCGAGCTGGGCCAGCAGGTTGCGGATGATGACGAAGGCCAGCAGCGCGCCCAGCACCAGGCCGCCGATGATCAGCCCGATGTTGAAGCGGGTGGTAGAGGCGGCCTGGGCCATGGCTTCGTCGTACTCCGCCTTGGCCACGGTCTCCTCCAGCACCTGCAGCTTGTCCACCGCGCCGGACAGGGTGCGGAAGGACACCTCGCTGGCGGCGATCTTCTGCTGGGCGGCGGAGAAATCGCCCGCCCTGGCCAGGCCCATCGCCTGGCTGCGTGCCTCGTTATAGCTGGCCCAGACCTGCGCCAGCTCGTCGTTCAGGCGCTTCTCGTCGGGCGTCAGGTCCGTCGCGATGAAGTCCTTCACCGAGGTGTTGAAGCGCTCTTCCTGCTTGGCGACCGCCTGCAGGAAGGGCTCGGCGTCGGCGGGCTTGGACACCTCGGTCGCCTTCTGGGAATTGATGCGCACCTCGTAGGCGGCATCGGACATCTTGCCCAGGATCACCACGGCGACGGTGCGGTCCTCGTAGACGGACTTGAGCCGGTCGTTGCTGAAGTTCATGCCGCGCAGGCCGAAGAAGCCGATCAGCAGCATGGCCGCGGCCATCACCGCGACCAGCAGGCTCAGTCGCATCGCGACGGTCATTTTGTTAAGCATGGATGGGCTCCCTTGGCCTTTGTGGTGATGGATCGCGCGCCCGTGGTTCAGGCGGTGAGTTGCTTGACGGGGGAAGACGGGGCACCGGCCTGGGCGACCAGCGCGCCCACGTCGAGGATCAGCGCCACCTCGCCGCTGCCCAGGATCGTGGAGCCGCTGATGCACTTGACCTGGCCGAACACCTTGGACAGCGGCTTGATGACGGTCTGGAACTCGCCCATCAGCGTGTCCACCACCAGACCGGTGCGCCGGCCCTCGTGGCGGATCACGACGACGCTGGCGCGACGGCTCGCCGGCGTGCGGTCGATGTCGAAGAAGCGGCGCAGCCGCACCAGTGGCAGGACCTGGCCCCGGAGGTCGGCCCAGTCCTGGTCCGGCGCGGCGGTGAACTCCACGCACTCCTCGATCATGTCCAGCGGCACGACGAAGACCGAACCGCCGACGCCCACCAGGAAGCCGTCGATGATGGCCAGCGTCAGCGGCAGCCGCACGCTGACCGTGGTGCCGACGCCCTCGGTGCTGGCGATGCTCACGCTGCCGCGCAGCGCGGTGATGTTGCGCTTGACCACGTCCATGCCGACGCCGCGGCCGGAGAGGTTGGTGACCTGCTCGGCAGTGGAGAAGCCGGGTTCGAAGATCAGCTCGAAGACCTCGCCGTCCGTCAGCGGCGCGCCCGCCTCGACCAGGCCGCGCTCGACGGCCTTGGCGAGGATGCGCTCGCGCTTCAGGCCGCCGCCGTCGTCGCTGACCTCGATGACGATGCTGCCGGAGTCGTGGAAGGCGTTGAGGCTGACCGTTCCCCTGGCCGGCTTGCCGCGCGCCAGGCGCAGCTCGGCCGGTTCGATGCCGTGGTCGATCGCGTTGCGCACCAGGTGCATCAGCGGGTCGCCGATCTTCTCGACGACGGTCTTGTCCAGCTCGGCGTCCTCGCCGCTGACCGAGAGCCCGATGTCCTTGCCGATCTCGCGCGACACGTCGTGGACTACGCGCTGGAAGCGGCTGAAGGTGGCGCCGATCTTGACCATGCGCAGCTGCAGCGCGCTGTCGCGCACCTCCTGCACCAGGCCCGACATGCGCGAGGTGCACTCGATCAGCTCGGCGCTGTGCGTGGCGCGCGAGAGCAGGTTGGCGCTGGCGCCGGCGATGATCAGCTCGCCCACCAGGTTGATCAGGCGATCGAGCCGCTCGGCGTCGACGCGGATCGAGCGGCTTTCCTGCGAGCGCCCCTCCTGAGCCAGGCCGATCTGCTTCTGCTTGGCCAGCGCCGCCTCGACGACGGCCGGCTGCACCGCCTGGTTCTCCACCAGGAGGGCGCCGATCTTGGTCTCGACCTGCACCTGCTGCGCGGCGAGCGCCTCGTCGAGTTCGTGCTGGGTGATGCTTCCGCAGCGCACCAGGATCTCGCCCAGCCGCGTGGCGCGCTCGGGCAGTTCCTCGATCAGCGCAAGGTACTCGCCGATGCGGCTTTGCGGCGGCAGGATGCGGACCTGGCAGTCGTCGCGCACGAACTCGAACACGCCCTCGATCGTCGCCTTGTCGGCGTCGCTGGCGAAGGCGATCTCGAAGCCCAGGTAGCAGGCCTCCGGGTCCATCGCCTCGGGCGAGGGCAGCTCGAGCAGCGCGTCGGGCAAGGTGGCGATGCCGGCGATGCGGCCGAGCTGCCCCAGGTAGCGGATGAAGGACAGCGGGTCCATGCCGTTGCGCAGCACCTCGGGGCCGAAGCGCAGCGAGATGTGCCACAGGTCGCCGGCATCGCCGCCCTCGCGGGCGATGCGCTCGACCTCGGCCACGCGCTCGGGGCTCAGCGCCACGGCCAGGGGCTGCGCCGGGGCGGCCAGGTGGCGCTTGAGCTGGACCAGCAGCGGCGCGCCGGCGGCCTCGGTGGCTTCGTCGGCCTCGAGCTGGCCGGCGTCGATGCGCTCGATCAGCTCGCCGAGGTGGTCGCAGCAGGAGAGCAGCAGCACCACCAGCTCGTCGGCGATGGCGATCTTGCCGTCGCGCACTTCATCCAGCACGCTCTCCACCACGTGGGTGAAGGCCACCAGGTGATCAAGGCCGAACAGGCCGGCCGAGCCCTTGATCGTGTGGGCGGCCCGGAATATCGCGTTGACCGCCTCGGCCAGGTCGCTGGTGTGCGCCAGGTTCAGCAGCGCGTTCTCCATGTCGGCGAGCAGCTCGCGGCTCTCGGCGATGAAGGTCTGCAGTGCGGCATCGAGATTCATGTTGTTCTCCCCCTGAGTGCCGTCCGCGTCGGCCCATTCCTGTGGTCTATCGCTCGGCGATCACCAGCGGGTCGCCGAAGTGCGCCGCCACGTTGAGCAGCTCGAACACTTCCAGCACCGCCGGGCTGTGGCCCGCCAGGCGCAGTTCGCGACCGCGCTGCTGGGCGGTCTTCTTCGCCAGCATCAGCAGCTGAAGGCCAGCGCTGTCGAACTCGCTGACGCCGGAGAGGTCGACCTCCAGATCGCCGCTGCCGGCGGCCAGCGCGTTGAGCAGCAGCTCTTTCAGTTCGGCGGCCCGGTAGATCGTCAGCTCGCCGTCGAGGCTCAGGCCGGCCATGTCAGGGCAGCACCAGCTTCTGGACGGCGTTGAGCATCACCTCGGGTCGGAACGGCTTGACCACCCAGGCCTTGGCGCCGGCAGCCTGGCCCTCGGCCTTCTTGCCTTCGGCGGATTCGGTAGTCAGCATGATCACCGGCGTGAAGCGGTAGGCGGGCATGGCCTTCAGCGCCTTGACGAAACTGATGCCGTCCATATTGGGCATGTTGACGTCGCTGATGACGAGGTGGACCTTCTGGCCGGTCAGCTTGGCCAGCGCGTCGCGGCCGTCGCAGCCCTCGATCACGTCGTAGCCCGCGCCCTTCAGCGCGATGCCGACGACCTGGCGCAGCGAGGCGGAGTCGTCCACCACCATGATTGTCTTGGCCATGTTCTTTCCATCCCTGGGTCAGAAGAAGGTGATCTCGTCGGCCGGCTGCGGCGCCGGCGCGGCGCCGTGCGTGTTCTTGCTGCCGCCTTTGTGTGTGGCGCGCTCGTCGGCCATCGCATAGGTCTTCTCCAGCTCCGCCAGCAGGCCGGCGGCGTCGACGGGCTGCAGCTCCTGCGCACGCTCGAAGCGCTCGCGGCTGGCGCTCAGTTCGCCCGGCACGCGCTCGATGCTGTGGCGCACGTGGCTCATGATCTGGCTGATGCGGTCCTGGAACTGGAGGTGCACCAGCGCCTCGCTGATCTCGCCCTGCACGTAGGCACTGCCGCTCTTGAGCTGGCTGCTCGATTCCACCAGCGCATCGGTGGCCTCGCGGAACTGGCCCAGCACGGCATCGATGGTCTGCTCTGAGGCCTGCATGGCGCCCTGGTCCTCGCTGCGTGAGGCTTCGGCGGCGTCGCAGGTGGCGCGGATCGCATCGCTGATCAGCTGGACCTTGCCGGCGATGCGCTGCCCGGTCTCGGCCGACATGTTGGAAAGCTTGCGCACCTCCTGGGCGACCACCGCGAAGCTGCGGCCGTTCTCGCCGGCGCGCGCGGCCTCGATGGCGGCGTTCAGCGCCAGCAGGTTGGTCTGCTGGGCGATGCGGGCCACGTCGGCCGCCATGTCCTGCAGCTCGCGGATGAACTGTTCCAGCGCGCGGATCTTCTCCAGCATCGCGGCCTTGCCGCTCATCGCCGATTTCAGCGAACCGACGACGGCGCCGAGTTCGCGCTCGCCGGTCGTGAAGGCCGCGACCAGACCGCCGCCGCCGGCGTCCGACACTCGGGCTGTCGCGTTCAACTGCTCGACGATGCCCGAGAAGCGCAGGGCGAGGCCGGAGACCGCCTCCTCCATCTGTGCGCGCGAGGATTCGATGTGGCCGCTCCAGACCGGCAGCAGCGTCTCGCCCAGGCGCTGCTGGCCGGCGAGGTAGTCGGCGATGGCGGCCAGCCGCGCCCGTTCGGCGGCATGCGCGCGAAAGGCCAGCAGGCCGCCCGCGGCCAGCACGGCCAGCGCGCAGATCCATGCCGCCACGCCGAAGCCCCCGACGAACAGCAGCGCGATGCCGGCGGCAAGCGCCAGCAGGGCCGGAGCATTGAGGGACAGGCGGTTTTGAGGAGCGGGGCTGGTCACGGGTCGGGTTCTGCGGGGCGAAGCCCGCGGAAACGGTGTCAACGGAATTCAAATGCTAACGGCCAATCTGCACTGACAGTGGCCGCGGTCGGCCGGCCATCTGCGCACAATTTGGCCTTTGCGGGCGGCACGTCCGCCGGACGCGCGCCGACTGTGCGAAGTTCGCCTTATCCGCGCCGCGGGCTCAATAGCCGGGGGCGGTGACGAAGCGGTTGCGGCCCTGGGCCTTGGCCTGGTAGAGCGCCAGGTCGGCCTGGGCGAGCCAGTTCGCGGCCGAACTGTGGCTGCTGGCCTGGCCGCTGACGATGCCGATGCTGACGGTGACGAAGGGCCCCTGCGGCGACACGTCGTGCGGCACCGCGACCTCGCGCAGTTTCTGCATCACGCGCGAGGCCACGTTCTGGGCGCCGCCCTCGTCGGTGTGCGGCAGCAGCAGCACGAACTCCTCGCCGCCGTAGCGCGCGGCCAGGTCGCTGGGCCGGTTGGCGCAGGCCCTCAGCACACCCGCCACCGTCTGCAGGCAGGCGTCGCCGGCCGGGTGGCCGTTGTGGTCGTTGTAGAGCTTGAAGAAGTCCACGTCGATCAGCAGCACCGACAGCGGCTCACTGGAGCGCAGCGCGCGGCGCCATTCGTCCTCGAGCCGGTTCATCAGCAGGCGGCGGTTGGCCAGCTCGGTCAGCGCGTCGGTCGTCGACAGCCGCAGCAACTGCTCGTTGGCGTGCTGCAGCTCGACCTCGAAGCGCTTGCGCTCGGTGATGTCGGTCAGCACAGCGACGAAGAAGCGCGGGACGCCGGAGTCTTCCTCCTCTTCATCCAAGGGAACCGGCCGCGTTTCGCCCTCGAAGGAAGCCGGGTTGGCCGGCGCCTCGGCGGGCGCGTTCACCTCGGCCAGCGCCAGCTGCACCGTCAGCGTGCGACCCGACTTGTGCCGGACCTCGACCTCGCGCTGGCGACCCAGCAGTTCGCGGTCGTCCGCGCCAAGATAGGTCTGCATGTCGCCGCGCAGCAGGCGATGCGAGGTCTTGTCCATCAGCACGCCGATGTCCTGGTTCAGCAGCTCCTCGTTGCTGTAGCCGAGCATCCGTTCGGTCGTCGGGTTGGCGCTGCGGATGAGGCCACTGGCGTCCAGCGTCAGGATTGCCACGCCGGCCGTGCCGATGATGGCCTGCAGCTGCGCCTGGCTGGTCTGCAGCGCGCGCTCCTTGGCGATCAGCTCGGTGACGTCGAGTCGTGCGCAGACCAGATAGCCCTCCGCGGTGCGGCGCTCGTGGATCATCAATGCGAAGCCGTCCGCCCATTGCTGCAGCAGCGGCCGGTCGCTCTTGCCGTGCTGGGCAAGGCGGGCCTGTATCCAGGCCTCGACATCCGCCTGCTGCGCTTCCAGTGGCTGGGTGTCGCTCTCGAAGCTCTGGCGCAGCAGCTGTTCGAAGCTGGGACGCTTGGCGATGTCGAAATCGACCGACGGGAACCAGTCGCGGGCCCGACGGTTGGCCAGCAGCAGGCGGTCCTGCTCGTTGTAGATCTCGATGCCCACGGGCAGCACGTCGACCGCGCGCTCCAGCAGCTGCCGCTCCTGTTTCACCTCGACGCGCGCCTGCTCGAGCGCCTCTCGCGTCTGCGCCAATTCGGCCTGCGCACCGGCCCGGCCGCGCTGCTGCGCGCGCCACAGCTGCACGGCGATCAGCGCGCCAAGCACCAGCGTCAGCCCATGCAGCACGGGTGCCCAGGCCGGTGCCAGCAGCAGGGCCGCGAGATCCGCCGCGGCCAGCACCGCACCGCCCAACAGCCACCAGGGCAGGGCCGCGGACAACTTGGCCTTGTCGGCGATGACCGTCATTGGAAGAAATGAGAAGGGGAGGGGAACGGGAAGCGAAGTCATTCTGCCCTGGACGCGGAACGGCGCTGAATCGGTGCTAATCCGTAGCGTCCGCGCCACCGGTCCGGGGCGGAAATGCCGGGGCTTGTCCGCCAAGTAAAATCCGCCGCTTCGTCCTCCGCAACTCCAGCAGCCCACCATGTCTGACTCCGCCGCCGTCGTCGCAGCCGCCGCACCGACCTCCACCTCCTTGATGGCGAATGCCATCCGCGCGCTGGCGATGGATGCCGTGCAGCAGGCCAACTCCGGCCACCCCGGCGCCCCGATGGGCATGGCCGACATCGCCGTCGCGCTGTGGAACCGCCACCTGCGCCACAACCCGACGAACCCGCACTGGGCCGACCGCGACCGCTTCGTGCTGTCGAACGGCCATGGCTCGATGCTGCTGTACGCGCTGCTGCACCTGACCGGCTACGACCTGCCGATCGGCGAACTGAAGAACTTCCGCCAGCTGCACAGCAAGACGCCGGGCCACCCGGAGGTGGGCATCACCCCCGGCGTCGAGACCACCACCGGCCCGCTGGGCCAGGGCCTGACGAACGCCGTGGGCCTGGCGCTGGCCGAGAAGATGCTGGCCAAGGAATTCAACCGTGATGGCCACGCCATCGTCGACCACCACACCTACGTGTTCATGGGCGACGGCTGCCTGATGGAAGGCATCAGCCACGAAGCCTGCGCGCTGGCCGGCGCCTGGAAGCTGAACAAGCTGATCGCCGTCTACGACGACAACGGCATCTCGATCGACGGCAAGGTGGCGCCCTGGTTCATCGACGACACCGCCAAGCGCTTCGACGCCTATGGCTGGAACGTGATCGGCCCGATCGACGGCCATGACGTCGACGCCGTCGACGCCGCCATCGCGCAAGCCAAGACCAGCACCGACAAGCCGTCGATCGTCATCGCCAAGACCACCATCGGCAAGGGCTCGCCGAACCGCGCCGGCACCGCCAAGGCGCACGGCGAGGCGCTGGGCACCGACGAGATCAAGCTGACCCGCGAGGCGCTGGGCTGGACTTCCGAGCCCTTCGTCGTGCCGGCCGAGGTGTATGCCGACTGGGATGCCAAGGCCGCCGGCGCCGCTGCCGAGGCCGAGTGGGACACCCGCTTCGACGCCTACGCCACCGCCTTCCCCGAGCAGGCCGCCGAATTCCAGCGCCGCATCGCCGGCGTGCTGCCGAAGGACTTCGCGCAGATCGCCGTCGATGCGGTCATTCAAGCCCACACCAAGGCCGAGACCGTCGCCACCCGCAAGGCCAGCCAGCTCGCGCTGGAAGCCTTCACCGCCAAGCTGCCCGAGATGCTCGGCGGCTCGGCCGACCTGACCGGCTCCAACCTGACTAACACCAAGGCCGCCACCGCCTTCCGCCTGGAAGCCGACGGCACGCCGAACGGCGGCCGCCACATCAACTACGGCGTGCGCGAATTCGGCATGGCGGCGATCATGAACGGCATCGCGCTGCACGGCGGCTACATCCCCTACGGCGGCACCTTCCTGACCTTTAGCGACTACAGCCGCAACGCCATCCGCATGGCTGCGCTGATGAAGCAACGTGTCATCCATGTGTTCACCCATGACTCGATCGGCCTGGGCGAAGACGGCCCCACGCACCAGTCGATCGAGCACGTCGCCAGCCTGCGCCTGATCCCGGGCCTGGATGTCTGGCGCCCGGCCGACACGGCCGAAACCGCCGTGGCGTGGACGATGGCTTTGAGCAATGCGTCGCGCCCGAGCGCGCTGGCGCTGAGCCGCCAGAACCTGCCCTACGCGAACAAGCTCGCGCTGGACGAGATCAGCAAGGGCGGCTACGTGCTGCGCGAGCCGAAGAAGAAGGCCCAGGGCGTGATCATCGCCACCGGCTCGGAAGTGCAGCTGGCGCTCTCTGCCCAGGCGACGCTGGCCGAGCAAGGCATCCACGTGCGCGTCGTCTCGATGCCGTCGACCAGCGTGTTCGATCGCCAGGACGCCAAGTACAAGCAAAGCGTGCTGCCGGCCGGCCTGCCGCGCGTCGCCGTCGAAATGGGCGTCAGCGACGGCTGGTGGAAATACGGCTGCGCCGCCGTCGTCGGCATCGACACCTTCGGCGAATCCGCCCCCGCCCCGGTGCTGTTCAAGCACTTCGGCTTCACGGTGGAGAACGTCGTCGATACGGTGAAGGTGGCGCTGGGCGTGGCGAAGCTGAAGGCGGCGAAGAAGCGCTGATCCGGTTCTGCGCTGCTGCGACGAGGGCTGCCAATGGCAGCCCTTTTTTCATGCTGCTGCCTGCTGGCAAACCCGCTGCAAAGTGCATGGCGCCCTGGCTAAACTGCGCCGGTCTAGGACACGACCGCTCGCGAACGACGAGAGGCACAGGGATCACAATGAAAAACGGAAAACGCGCCGCCGGGCCGATGGGCATCCTGCGCATGTTCGTACTGATGACGGTCTGGCTCGGTGCCGGTACCGCGTGGGCCGACGAGGTACCGGTGACGAAGTCGGCTGCAGCTGCCTGCTTGCGCAAGCCGTCCGAACCGTTGAAGTATCCGGAGCGAGCCAAGGAACTGCGCACCAGCGGCAGCCTGAAGGCGCGGCTCACGTTCACGCGGCCTGATCGTGCACCGAGTATCGAGATCCTGGCCTGGGGTGGTTCCCCGGAATTGGCCGACGCGGCGGAGATCTATCTGCGAGGCTATCGGGTGCCTTGCCTGGGTGACGGGCAGAGTGTGGCGCTCGACCAGGAAGTCGTTTTCACGGCGCTGGCTGACGAGGACACCCAGGCGGCCGGCCGCACCGAGAGCGTCTGGGGCTGCCTGCGCACTCCAGGGCCGTTCACCTACATGGAGGACATGCAGACCGGGCGGCTGATCAAGCAGAAGGCCAATGGCACCGTGCTGCTCGAACTGACGTTCGATGCGCCCGACGCGCCGCCGAAGCTCCGCCAGCTCTACAACTCGACGCCCAATGCATTCGCGACCGCCGTGGAGCACCACGCCTCGGAATACCGGCTGCCCTGCCTGAAGTCGGGTAGCGGGCCTGCCCGCATGAGGCAGGCGTTCCGCTTCCGGGCTTCGACGGTCGACAGGGATTTAGTCCTGAACGACATGAGCCTAGTCCCCTTCCTGCGGGCGGTGAAGGACGTGGACAAGGTGCACGTCAAGTTCGACCTCGGAACGATGGGCTGCCCGTTTAAGCTGAAGTGGAGGATGTATGAGCCTGCTGACAGCAACGATGTCATCGAGGTGGGGCCACGGGTGGCACAACGCCAGCCCTTCATGGATTGGCTGTCCACGCTGAGCCTGGATTTGGGCAAGGATCAGATGGAAGCGCTGCTCGGCGCGCAGATGGTGCTCACCGTCCCCTGCGGCACGGTCGATCTCTGACAGGCCCCCCGCTGGGAGGGCATCGCATTCCGCTTGAAGCTCGCGGGTAACTGCTAACGGTTATTCTTACGACTTCGCCGTTTCGGCCTTGCTGCCGGGCGTGCCGCAGCTTTATCCCTTCCCTCCAGGAGACCTCCACATGACGATCAAGATCGGTATCAACGGCTTCGGCCGCATCGGCCGCATGGTGTTCCGTGCCGCCATCGCGAACTTCAAGGACGTTGAAGTCGTCGGCATCAACGACCTGCTGGAGCCGGACTACCTGGCCTACATGCTCAAGCACGACTCGGTGCATGGCCGCTTCGACGGCGAGGTCTCGGTGGACGGCCAGACGCTGATCGTCA
>Ga0247779_1000097_pt1 | contig 70869 bp, 86 predicted proteins | sample UWRJL221509R5_FD_179925 | JGI IMG/M metagenome (GOLD analysis project Ga0247779, IMG submission 179925) | Plant litter microbial communities from Arlington Agricultural Research Station in Wisconsin, United States - UWRJ-L221-509R-5 | ecosystem: Environmental > Terrestrial > Plant litter >... | reverse complement strand
TGTCGCACAATCCCAATCAAGGCACCGTCAATGATATACAAAACAGTGATTAGGAGGTGGGTTTAAACGCACGGAAGATGTTTTTGGACTGCAAATTTTTAGGGGCTTGATGTTCATACACTTTACAAAGTCTCCAGAGAAGCACAAGGAACATAACAAGCCCCGATTCCCGAACGAGCGGGATTTATCAGATACATCATTCTTTTTAAGAGGAGAGAGATATAGCTGATGTTGAGAGGTGCATGCAGGCCATGAGGCTGGCATATCGATGTCTACGAATAATTGACCTGAGTAAGTAGAAACACACGCACGCTTCTCTTCGCTACTCCATGGGAGCAATGATAAAACTGGAGAGGATGTGCGTATTGGGATAGTATACTCTGAAATTTTGGAAAGATGCCCCAATGGCCAACGATCCTTGCTTTACGTGGGGGAAAAGAACCTTGGTGAAAACTTCCGCCGAGTTGAGAATAGCGCAGGAACTTTTGGGAGAAAGAGAGAGGAAAAAAGGAACCAGAATAGTGAACTCATAGAAAACGAGAAAGAGAAGCGAAGATGTTGTCTTCGCAAGGAAAACATCGTTTTACTGGAGGCGTGCTGAGAAATGGATGTGTGTGGGAGACAATTGATGGGAGGCCGAATCACATTTTGAGCAGCGACGGCCATGTCGAACGAAACACCGATTGTTGTAGCGCCCCGCCCCGTCCGTCTTTCGACTGCTTTCTTTACACGCACAGACGATTCAAAGCTGGCTTACTCCGTTCCAGACAGTAGCAGAGCATCCTCCAGGCAAGTCTCTGTTTTCTTAGTGTGGGAATCTCCTTTTCACCTCTCATAGATCCGCTCTGTCCTCAGAGGCTCTCGACGAGTTTCTCTCCATCTTGATCCATCAGCCACGTTCTCTTAATCTACCCGCATTCATTACAGACAATTTCAAGTCCTCTCAACAGCGCGGAGAGCACGAGCAACCATCGGACTCCACTCGCCAGCTGGAATCTCCAAAGCTTGACTCCACCAAGCCTCACGCTCAAGTGGACACCGATGTCCGATGGTTTTCCTCCGTCTTTCTCTGTGAGTCTCTTCTGCCGCCAGACAATGGGATCCCTCTTTCTTATCGTCCTCAATTAAATTAGCGTCGCCTGTTTCGCGCTTGCATACACGCAATCCCTTCCAGAGATACCATGAGCTCCGCTCTCCAGCTCCCGTCTCCCCCTTGACTCCACGAGCTATTCCTTTACCATCCCCAACCCCCGACGAACTCATCGAAAACATCTAGTCTGATCGCACTCTTTTCACAGCATAGCTATATATATACCACCGACCACCACCACCTTTATACTATCGGATCCTCCCGCGCTCTCCCCGTCTATAATCATAACACATACTTCTTTAGTTCTTCATTTTGTTTTCTTAATTATATAACCCAAAGACCCCTGTAAAAAAACCCCTGTATATCTTCCTCGTGTAGCCATCGGTCCTCGTTTTACGAATATATATTTACCATTGACGTCCATACCACTTTAAGGCAGCCATGGTTCAGTGCTTTGTCCGCCCACTCCATCTGTCAAAAATACCCCAATTCCGGCTTCATTGATGTAAAAGCAATCTTCTAGACGTACTCCAACCTCCAAATAATTGTATTCAGTTTCGACGACGACTGCGCCTTCACATTTCTAATGAAAACCATACCTTGCCTTCAATATAAATGCCCGGCTCGTCTGAAAAGGTATGGCCCGGACGAATGATATCACTGCTACCCCCTCGAAGATAAGGTGTTTCGTGGACTTCCAGTCCAATGCCTGTTGACATGAAGAGTGTCAACAGTTTGAACAACAATATCCGCGATCAAAAACATACCATGACCGAGGCGATGGGTGAAGTATTCCTCATATCCGTCGCCGGAACCTCTGAACAAAGCTCGGACGGCTGCGTCCACATCCCTTGTCAGGGTCCCATTCTTCGCTGCCGCGAGCGCAGCTTGCTGGCCCGAGTGTACTATTCTCCAGATACGAAGTTGCTCGTTTGAAAGTCCTTGGGAAGAAAGCGCCACCGTCTGTTGTTAATTCAATAAACCCGTAATCAGATTCATAATTATTAGTTAATATTCTTTTCATAAGTGCACGATTCTCGATCATAATCAGTAGTGAGGTTGACTTACACGGGTGACATCACTATAATAACCATGTAATGAAGCCGTACAGTCAAAGAGGGCGAAATCTGACTCGGAAAGCCGCCGGTTCGTCCCACTTCCATGGGGTAAAGCTGCGTTTTCTAGATGACATGATGAAAAATGATTTCAGCAAAAGCATAACGAATTATGGATTGTGATACAAAACGAGACCAAGACTAGAACTGAATGAGTACAACAGCATCGGAGCAGCAGAATCATCCGTCATAGATTGGCTCATGATGTCTGATAGGATAACAAGCTAAGAATATAACGTTAACGCACCTCCAAATAGTGTAAGGCATCCTCCATCCTTTAGCCCTGCGGCGCCGAGGGCGGTGGCCATCATACTTCGGGCTTTAGATTCCTCGATCCCGGGATATAGCTTCTGGTGTATTTCCCGAATGGCGAGCAAGGTAGCCTGAGAGAAAAAATAAAAAACCATGCCGAGAATTTGGATTGAAACTAGTAAAAGCGTGAATCCCGTACGCTGGGGTGCATGCAGATATCCTAAGATCCTCGACATGGCACTGACGTGCGACACACATTGCACAAAATAAATAAAAATGGGATGAACACGCTGTGCACTTCTAGTTCGCCCACTAATGCACCATCCATCCGTTGTCTGTATACCTTATTGAGTCGCGTAAAATAGCGAGGAAACGGCCAGCTATGCACGTCCAACTTATTACCCATCCATCTATCCATCAGTATCTTTAGGGCTCAATGGCCAGTGGAATATTTCAAATTCAAAATAAAGAAGAAAAAATGATAGACACATAGGATTTCAATGCTCACCTCGTTCACACATTTGAGGATTTCAAGTTCCGCCTTCGATTTTTGTTCTCTCATTTGAGTTATGTCGAGTGGTGCGGACAGGATTCTGATGTTCGTCATAGTATTATCATTGGTGTCAGCCGTTTGAATCGTGGAATTATTAGGATGCGGCGGGATTGATGACGCTTCTGAAGCCTGATTGAGGAGCCCATCTACGATGAATTTACGGATATTGTTGTCCACGAGTATGGTCATCGTCGAAAAGGTGCTTAATGACCCAATGTCGGGTGTTAATTGTCGGGGGATAGCAGAAAGGGTGGCGGCGTATGGGTTTGCTTCTTCCGCCCATTCTACGTAACGTACTGCGCCACCAGCACTAGGTATTGGAAGCAATTTGGCACGCGTCGATTCAAACTGTTGTGTTTATGGTATATGAAGAGAAATAATCAGCACCCATACAAAATTTCCTATCTCGCGTTGAATGAAGGTAAACTAGGCACCTTGGGAGTCAATATTGTCACCTCCGGTTGGATATCTACGAAAGATGCATGGTCTGATTCTGATGCAGAATAAGTTACGACTGGTGAAATAATCAAGAGAAGGGGTCGTTCAGATAGTTTCCAATTTGTATTGGAAAAGTTTCCGTAGAACTGGGAGTTGGCGCCGGGTTCGGCAATGTAGGCTGATGCGTTAAGAGCATAGAGCTTTTTGGCAAGCTCGATCTGTCGTCCATAGTACTCTGATTCAGATATTGGGGGTATATTGGCACAGTGAGAAGCTAGGTGAGCGTAACCAGCTAGTTCAAAGTCAAAAGAGCTCTTTGGATCGAAAAGTCCATTGCGCGAGAACCAGAGAACGCAGAAGAAAAGAGAAACAATTCCTACGATGACTTTGCTGATATTCCAGCCTCGAGTTTGATATTTGATATTGTCCAAGGAACCTTTACCGGACATTTGCAAAGCTAGACAGCAAAGTCAAGTAGTAACGAGAGTTGAAACTTGACTAGGACTCGGAATAGTGGTCGTGTAAATCAGACGGAAAGGCGGGCCGGAACATGTATGCATTGTAATCAAGGTCAAGTCAAACTTCGCCATGGACGATACAGAGACACTGATCGCCCTCGTAGCAAGCCTCTTGCCCTCTCACCACAATGCCAATAACTCTGATTCCATTTTAAGCGCCCTAATCGACGCTAACGGTGACGCCAATGCTGCTGCTCAGATTTTGCTGCGCCCGACCACTTCAACAAAGTCGGGCAAAAAGCGGGGACGCCCTGTTGACCTCCAAACATGGTTGAACCCTTTGAAATCAAAGCAGAAGATCAATAACGTCAAAGCTACCTCAGGAGTGTCTTCTATCAATGCCACCGAACCATCATCAAAGTCGATTGAGTCCAGAGAATCTTTACCGTTGAGTTCTTCAACTGTAAAACCTCCTGTAGATTTGATGTCAGTGTTGCGTCAACCTGCTCCCTCATCATCTAAGGCAGGGCCTCTACGCTTGCCGCCCATGATTCTAACTACGCCTGAGATGGTTGCCGAACATACACCTTGTACTTTACACCTTTCCGTACTTCCTCCAGAACTTGCCTGTCGCCTATTCTACACAATGATCGATGCTTCAAAAGCCTGGAAGAGGAATAAATGGTGGCTTTTTGATCGGGTAGTAGAAAGCCCTCATTTGACTTCATTTTTCGCTCGGAGAACGAATGGCTTAGATGGAAATGAGACATGGCAGGAAGCAGCACAGTATTGGTACGTTCTCGTTTACTCTATCTGAAAGAACTTGATTTATGAGCGCTAATTATCAGGTACAATGGACGAATGACAGATCCTCCTTCGAGTTTTCCGCCGGCCATGGAAGAAGCTTGTAGAATTGTCGAGGAAATCGTAAATGCGGAGATTAAGAAACGACCGAAGAAATTCAAGTTGGAGTGGAAAGGCACGACTGATGAAGATCCATTGTGGCGGGCTAATGTTGCGGCTTCGAACTGCTATCAGGGAGGCAAAGAAAGTGTTGGATTCCATGCAGACCAGCTGACCTACCTTGGACCATATCCTACCATTGCATCTCTTAGTCTCGGTACGTACATGCTACACGTTGTTCAATATAATTCTATACAGCCGTCGCTTACATTTACGTGTAAATAGGCACTAGGCGAAATTTCAGCCTTCGCGAGGTTGTGAGAACGAACGAAAGCGAGGTCAGGCGTGCACAAACATTTAATATCCCACTGCCCCATAATTCTGTATGTGTTTATGGTCGTTCTTTTGTTTTTCTTACTCATGTTCTCTCCTACTCGATGTTAGCTCATTATCATGCACGCGTCTTGCCAAGAAAAATTTAAGCATTCTATTCCGCCCCAGTCTGCCGTAGATTTATTTCGACCAGCTTATCCACCAGATTCTGGCAAGGACGCGGTCATTGAACCTTCCAATTGCAGAATAAATATTACTTTCCGTTTCTATCGACCTGACTTCAGTCCAGAGAGCATACCGCGATGTTTGTGTGGAGTACCAACTATCCTACGCCCAGATATGAAAAATCGCAACGACGAAGAGACAGATCGATATTGGTGGACATGTTACGCAGGGGCCCAAAACGAGGGTAAAGGTTGCAATTTTTGGAAGGTCATGGATATGCGACACGAAGGTCGCGGGGAAGCATACCCAGACCGCAAAAGAAACAGCGTCCCTGAGCACGAGTCACCCCCTTAGGCCTCCGGCAAACGGGTGTTTCTACTGTGTATGTAAATATATATGATCCTTCCTTTCAAAGCAATGAATTTTTTTTTTTTCAGAACACAGTCGTGAGGCTACCGCTACCATCCAAGTCCCGCTTTTGACTGCTACTGGAAATTAATTCCTTTCCACATGCTGTAAAATCAGGATTTTTATGATAGTATATAATGTATTGACTCACTGCCGAATTCTCTTCCGAGTCTTCCCTTAGGTTTGCCCTTGACTACTATGGATGAATCCCTGCCTTTGTTGGACGACAATGTGTGTATGGGTTCGGAGGCTCAGTCGGAATGTAGTTCTTTGAAAACATCCCGTCGACTTCCCAAGCTCCAGTTTGCCATCTTGTGTCTTCTGCGTACTTTGGATCCTATGAATTTCACGCAAATTTTTCCTTATGTCAACAATTTCGTGAAGGATTTGCATGTGACGACCGACCCAACACAAATTGGATTTTATAGCGGATTGGTGGCAAGTCCTTCCCCTTTCTGGCCGATCCTTTATGTAAACAAATCTGCAGGAGAGCGCTTTTGCATTTTTTCAGTTGTTATCCATTTATCCATGGGGGTTGCTCTCTGGTACGTCTTCTAATGTGCTATGGCCAAGTTTGCTAATCCTTCATATAGATCGCTTCGGACGACGACCGATCGTCCTAGCTGGATTAGCAGGACTTTCTACGGCAACTCTTTCGTTCGGATTCTCATCATCCTTTGGCATGGCCATTTTTTCTCGGGCACTCGGTATGAACAAGGTATTGTTCGGACCATTCAAACTGACTTACTATTCATCTTCAATTAGCGGGGTTGTTTTCGGGGAACGTCACTGTCATCCCTTCCATGGTCTGCGAAATTACTTCTGAAAATTCTCAAGCCTTTGTTTACTCGTTCTTTGGAATTTGGTGGCCTCTGGGTGCAATCATGGGGTGAGCGTTCTGATTTTTCCCGTAATATCTTCTAACCGATTGTTCTATAAATACATAACTTGTGTTTAGTCCACTCCTAGGGGGGCTTTTCTCAAATCCAGCATCTCGATACCCAAGATACTTTGATAATGACGTCTTTAGAACTTACCCATACTTTCTTCCATGTTTAATAGCTTCTTCCTGCACCGCCTTTGGTCTTCTACTTAGCGCATGGTTTTTGAAAGAGGTTTGCCTTTCCTCCATGCGTTCAATACCGTGACATGCATGTTTACTGCGCCTCAGACTCTTCACGTCTTCAAAAAAGAAATGCCAAATTCAGGTCATTACAGCGCCACTACCAGTATATCTGATTCCGAAATCATTGCAACGACCAGTGCTAGCATGAGTGCCAATGAGTTGTTCAACATTCCGATAATTCGAGCACTGTGCTTGTCGGGTTGTGCTCTTAGCTTCATGTCAACCTCCTTCGAAGTTCTTTTCGTTCTGTTCTGTTTTTCGCCAATTAGTGCAGGTGGCCTAGGGTTCTCGGTAAGTTTGACTTTGTTCTTGTAATTTGCTTGTACGGTAGACTTATTTGCCTAGGCCTCAGAGATCGGGTTCGCATTGTCCGTAGCAGGTCTCCTAGCAGCTTTGCTGCAAGGTTTAGTTATGCCGACAATATTAAGACGCGTGAATCATGCAGTACTGTACCACTTTTTCATGAAATTATGGTCTTACGCCTTTATTTTTATGCCTTTACTGAATGTAATCGCCAAAAACGGTCCACATCCGGGGCAACAACTACATTCGGCTCCTAATGCTTCGTTATGGATCTGTATCGCTATAGTGCTCAGCCTAGCAAGGATCGCACACCTTCCATACACGTGAGTTTAATCGTCATCCATCATCATATAGAAGAGTTATTCATGTCTGAGATGACATCTACTCAGAATAAATGTTCTCCTCGTCAAACAATATGTCCCGCATCCTTCGTCTTTAGGATCGACGCTCGCCTTGGTACAATTTTGTATATGCTCCTCCAGAGCTGTTAGCCCGGCAATATCAAGGTATGCCTTTGTTCAGACATCAATTTCATTTTGAGTAACACGTTCCCTCGAAACAGTTTAATGTTTACATTTTCTGTAAAAAGTGGTATTTTGTCCGGTAACGCTTGGGTGATATTCATGGCCTTGTCGGGCTTCATGACTTCTTCATTTTCAAAAGCGGTATTAAGAGAAAGCGCAAAGTTATCTATTTTATCTTAGATATTTAGATGAAGCAGACAAGTACTAGGAAGTAATAGTTACTATGTACCACTTCAAGAAAGACGTCATCTGTGTACACCAGATAAGATAAGATAATGTATCTTGAAACCTAAATGAGATCGAAGTCCGACTGGTCAGGTGTTTCACATCAATTGATATTTACTCATGGCGTCCGAATTGGTTACTGGATGCATTTCCGACGTTCATCTCAAGTTATTAACCACGCATAACCCACACCTTCAACTCGAGGTAACAGTTTCCGCAGACCACAGTCTTGCTTAAAAGCAGGGTTTCATAGTTCTCTCCGTTGACACGGCGGGCAGAATGGCAAGACCATCTGCGGATGAAGGTTGGTGTACATGATGTTTCCTTTGGGACCTTATCTCTTACTTGCTTCTCACAGAACACGCACCGCTGCTAAGTGATTTTGGCGAAGATGCACCCAGCGACAGCGCAGAAAATAACACGACCTTTGGTCAACGCGTTCAAAACGTCGCGCAAGAACCCCTAACTCCATTAACGAAGATCTTACTTGTGCTTGGGCTGGTCCTGTTGCTTACGAGCTCGGTAGGCTGCATAAATGCGCGACATACAAACGACTTACGCGTTTTTGACTTATTAGGTTTTCATTGGATTGTTTGCAGGCGCTCAACATAAGTTAAGTTCTGGAGTCGGAGGACATACATCGACAACAACAAAAACAATTACTACCACTATTCCAGTGACTTCGGTATCTACTACAACATCTACCAGCACAACCACTGCTATCCCACCGTCTAAGCCAGTACCTACATCAATCCCAGAAGAAGTATGAGACGACATTTCTGCTACCTAAGGCCTTAAACTTATATGACGTCCTTCAACAGAAACCATGCCTCGAACCTCATTGTGTCATATTATCTGCCTCGATCCTGTCGTCTCTTGATACCTCCCAAGATCCATGCGAAAACTTCTATGATTTTTCTAGTGCGTATTCCAAGAGAACGACTGAGTTGTATCTGAATTTTGCCTTCATAGACGGTGGATGGTTGGCTTCTCATCCTTTGCCAGCAGATAAGGGAAGCTTCGGAAACTTCGAAGCTCTTGCGCAGGAAAACAAACAAATCATTAAGAAGATACTCGAATCAACTCCGGCTACTTCATCTATTGACGACGAGATCTTATCGAAGTTACAAAACCTCTATGCTTCTTGTTTGGACGAAACGATGCTGGACGACATTGGGCAGGAGCCACTGCTGCATCTTGTGAGAACTGTTCGGAAGTTGTTTAAAGGAAATGACACAGACATTACCAGTACGGGGACGGTGGATCACCACGATAAAGGTCTGACCGCTGCTATTACCTTCCTCCATTCCCGAGGTAAACAAGTTCGTTTTCGATGGTTAGAAGAAAATGCGGTTGACAAGGTTTGCTTTTTATAGGCGTGCCTGCTCTATTCGACTTCAATATCGAAGGTGACGTTGGGGTGGATCCGAACCACATGATCCTCTGGTTTAATCAACCAGAGTTAGGACTTCCTTCGAAGGTATATCTGATGGTTTGGTTGTATTTTCATTGTCTGAACACAGATCACTTCATAGGAATACTTTGAAGAAGAATCGATTGTTAGTATCTATGAAGATGTATTAGGACGCTTACTCTCTATCCTTTCGAGTGATGATGACGAAGAAGGGGGAGACGAAGACGAAGCAGCAAGGCAGCCAGAAATAACCCCTGCGTTCACAAGTAACGATGACGCAAATGTTTGGCCACCATTCCCTTGGCCGCCGTGGGGTGGCGACGATGACCATGATGGAGATAAAAAGCCCATCAATCGAACCAAAGAGGCGTACCAACTGGCTAAAAAGGTAGCAAAATTCGAAGGCAAGTTGGCTAATGCCAGCCTTGATCTGTGCGTCTCCTTCAAACCTTTCTTTCTTTTTTAAAAAAACTGAATTCATGACTGCCTCAAGGGATATAATTCAGCAAGACCCTTTTGCCACTTACAATCCCGTCCCTCTGTCCAATCTTACGGAGACAGTCACACAAATCCATTTCCCGACCTATTTCGCGGCCTTTACACCCCGAAAGTTCCCCGAACGCATTGTGGTAACATCCCCGGCATATGCAGCCTCTCTAGCAACTATCCTTAACGAAACATCGTCGAAAGTGGTAGAAGCCTACCTTGTCACACGAGCTGCTTTGGCGCTTTCCCCTTATCTTGGTATGAGTACTGACGCATGGAAAACGCAGCGAAGTCTATATGAAACGTTGTCTGGGATTAAGAAGGGTGCGGTCGGAGATAGATCAGAGTACTGCATTGGCATTGTCGAGGACAACCTCGGCTTTGCTGCTGGCCGATTTTTTGTCAACCAAACTTTCGGGGGAAATTCTAGAGAAAAGGGGACCAAAGTCATCACCGGTATAATCTTAGTCTCACCTCAGGGGGCAGGCATACTAATTCTTCTATTAGATATCGTTCAAAGCTTCAAAGATTCCCTCACGCACATTGACTGGATGGACAAGGAATCTGCGAAAGCCGCCGCCGAGAAAGTACGGTCCCATTTTCTCACTTCCTGTATCCGAGAAAATTTTACGTTTTATCAGGCTGACGCAATTCGCGTGAAAGTTGGATTCCCTCTGTCGCCTGACACTCGCGATCCTCGTTCTATTGCCAGGTACTATAGTGGGGTGAAATCCTCCAAGGATGACTTCTTTGGAAACATTTTAAGCTCAGCGTTCGTTTTCTCCATCTAACTTGTCTCTACGTTTGTTGAATGTTGACTGTCATTTTAGAACAAGCTCCAACTTTAAGCAATGGTTACAACTTGGTCGTTCTCGGGATCTTGAATCATGGGAAATGTATCCCTCGATGGTTAATGCTTACTTCAACCCCCCTTCAAACGAGGTTCGTCTTTGCTTTAAATTTCTGTCTTTTTGATTTTTCTGTCAAAGTTAAACCCTGACATTTTACCTTTCTCAGATCGTTTTCCCTGCTGGTATTCTGCGTCCACCTTTCTTCTCTCAAGAATGGTATGCATACATCCTTACGTGCTGTGATACAATTTTAATTAGTTGTGCAGGCCGAATTACCTTTCTTATGGATCATTTGGACACGTTGCTGCGCATGAACTAACTGTGGGATAATTCATTCTCTTTTTCACACCGTTTCCCAACTGAATGAATCACTCGTATCAGCATGCCTTCGATTCCGCGGGCAGGCTTTACAATCAAGAGGGCAGATTGGTGGAATGGTGGACCAATTCAACAAGTGAAGGCTTTAAAGTCAAGCAAAAGTGCATTGTTGATCAATACTCTGGTACTTCTCCTCCAAAATTCTTAGTATGGCCACGTTTAAGTTTTGGATTAGCTTATACCATCGATGACGGTAAAGGTGGAAAATTACATGTCAATGTGAGTATTTCTTTTTTTTTCCTTCTGACTTATCGTTGAGGATTTTCTTCAGGGAAATTTGTGAGATAACAGAGATACCGCCCTAATGTTCAACTCTGAATATAGGTATTTCTTAGCACATCCGGCGAAAATATCGGAGACACGGGCCTCATTCAAGCGTATCGAGCGTGGAAAGCGCAGTACCGCGTTTCTAACCATAACACGACTGAATATATCCTTCCTGGATTGAATTATACAAGGTATGAATAGAAATCGAGATTCGTACCTTTGCGCTCTTGAATAATTCAAATTTTATTAGGGAACAATTATTTTTCATATCCTTCGCGAGAGTATGGGCAAGAGCAATGAAACCAGAAGCAGCTGTAGGTTCACATTTCAACATGAGTGTATTCAAAAGCTTAATTATCTATAGGTTCAACGTATTCGTACCGATCCTCATTCTCCTAGCAGGTATAGGGTGGATGGTACTGTGAGCAACATTCCTGAATTTGCTCAAGCATTCAACTGCTCGAAGAAAGCGAAGGTTAGTGGAAATTGAAATGACCAGACAATTCACTTCTAACGATATAATTTTCACCCCAGTTGAATCCCCCAAGGGAACAACAGTGTATATTCTGGTCATGATAGATTACGATGCCTCGGCCTTGATTAGTATTAGGTATTTATGTACAAATGTATGTATGAGGTCTATAGCACTCCTTTGGTGCTAGGCACATCGTTACCGCCAGTCCTTGAGATAGCCTCTCGGATGGCCAAGGCTAAAGCTTTGAAAGCTGATTCCGACCTAAGGAAACATGGTGAGAAATGTATATCTCATGTTCGCTCTGCAGATAGTCTTACCGGTGATGATCGTTCTCGCCCCTCAACACATCCACGTGCAACGTAACGCCAGATGCCATGGCAAAGGAATAGAAAATATGAGGAATCATCTCTGTAGATAAATCTCCTATTTTCTCTCTCCGGAGACCAAGGTCAGTTACGCAGTACGGCCGAGAGCATATGTCGATTACAGCTCGTGATAATGCCTTGATTCGCATTAGCATATATAATATAGATAATAAAATGTACTGACCTCGTCCAAGGGAGCAAAGCCGGTGCCATAACGTCGAATTCCACGAACTTCGCCGAGTGCTTCCTTGAAAGCGGTGCCCAGGGCGATAGCGCTATCCTGTATGTTTAATGTCAGGATGTGAGAATTTTGAAAATGGAGCTGAGGTAGACATATCTGCTGTATGATGGTCGTCTATCCAGAGGTCGCCCTTGCACTTCATCGTCAAAGACATACCGCCATGCTTAGCTAGAGCAGTGTACATCTACGGAAAGAAATTAGATTAGATTGGACATCAGAAGACGAAATAAGCGAAGTACATGATCCAAAAAGCCAATGCCTGTAGAGACTTGGATAACCTGTTTTGCATTTGAGCCTGGTGCGCAGTCGAGGTCGATGAAGACCTCGATGTCTGTCTCGTTTGTTTTCCTGGAAATAGAGGCCTGTCTGGACATGACTGTTTGAGTGATAAAAAGAAAGGATCAACAAGTGCCAACAACACGTCGGCTTAGTTTGGACAAAACTTTTTGGGATTCAATATGGCGCTCCCTCGTTATGCTGCCAACCGTTTATTCCGTTCCCGTTTCGCACCTCCACATTCCAGGTCTTTCTTTAACTTTCTAAGGCGCAATAAACCTTCCAAGCCTCAAGAGCATGTCCCAATTTTAACAGAGGATAATTTATTCCACCCTTTCTCAAAATCCCCCTTCCCTGCCGTACGCGCCCGAGGGGAAGCTATTAAACAGCTAGCGCCATGTCCAGTCTGCGCGTCGTCTCATGGTCATCTTCATGCACATACCAAGGCTCAGCCAAAGGCCGTCAAATACGAGTGCTCGGACTGCGGTTGGCCAACTCATTGTTCGGAAGAACATTGGAAGGAGGATCAAGAACACCAAAAGTACTGCTCACGACTGCGGGAAGCCAACGAAGATGAACATGACCTGCGCAGTGGGAGACGGATGCGAGAATTTGAAATGCCTGGTAAATAATTGTACTTTCAGCTAGCAGAGGGTCAATTGCAGTATTGACGCTATCACCTGCAGGTCCGCAAGGTTATGAAGAAACTGTCTCTCTTGCAAACTGGGATCTTTTATGGTATACACGAGGGTTCCCTTCTATGGACACTGAACGTTCTCGCAGACACGCTTCTAAGCTCCTTACATACCCCATGACAATTGGAGGGACTCTGCATCAACATAGCGGGCTGACCTTGAGCAATCAAAGAGTGACTCCAGAGGGCAGTCGGTCATTAGCTGGTAATATACATAGTAAAAACTCTACGCTATCACTTGCTAACCATTTGATCAGCATTACGAAGCACCCTACATGTACCTCCCGGAGCACCAGAAACCGATGAAGCATCTGTTGGAAAACCCCAAGTCCGGATATTTATATTGGGCGCCCGGGCAGAATCTTCACTTCCACCGCACGTCTGGGAGCAACTCTGCATGCTCTTTCCTTCGACTCATTTCCATTTATTCTTCATCGGCCCTCAGGTCTCTTTACCCAAGCCGCACAAATCGCAGGCTTCGCCCATACCGGAGGCGACGACTAAGGCACAATCCGAACCCGAAAAACCTACCGATGCATCCACCCAGGTGGAAAAAAGTGAAACCACTTATCTTCCCAATGTATATCAGCCCCCCACTCCTCAACCTATTGAGCGATTGAAACGCACCCGGTCCTCGATAAAGAGATACGGAGTTCCGTCATACACCGTTCCGTATACACCTCAACTCACAATCACTGGAATGCAAGCAAACTACGCAGATGTCCACGCTCAATTCCAGCACACCTTGGATCCGTATAGCGACCTCTTTTTCTTCTTTTCACCAGGCTTTGGATTCCCGTCTCCGGATTCCTTTGCGGAAAACGGTGAACCACTCCTCCAAATTGCTTCTCCGACCGAGTGGGGGCCCGTTGTCCCTATGGTTCTAGCTAGCAAATGCCCTATGTTTGTGACAGGCTTTTCACCAACTGATGTCGAACGCGATGTTCGATCTCTGTCAACTGCACCAGAGGTCGCTGGCGAATTTGAATGGGTCATCACACCGGGTCCAAACAGTTTCGGGAGTGAGAAATGGGAAGTGGCCGACTTTGACCCAAGAGTGATGGTCAAGACCAATTGGGGTATTTGGGCAATTCGCGGAAAAAGCAGAGATGTACAAGAACACAAGGGCATATTCTCGTTCTTACCTTCATTAACATAACAATATAAACAATACCACACATTATTCATTATTCTTTGAAGTGCAAGGTCAAACGACCGGGAATGATGTGAATATTCGTTTACAGATACAACCAAGAAAACCTGAGATATAGCTATGTGTGGTGCGTAAAATGACGTAAAGATGAATGCAAAGATAACATGAAATAGATGTTTTGACAGTAAGAAGAGCAATAGGAGATTAACCGCTTCATGTTCTTACTTAGGCAGCGATTTTGCTAGGGGGTGGTCCAAAAGCCTGGTCAAAAGTCAGCGTTGACAATAGTGGTAGGGAGCTAACAAATTGCCCACTTACTCGGGTTTTAATTCCACCGGCAGAGGGCAGTCTGGAGTTGCCACCACTGAGCCAACTATCGACCTCAGCAGCAGCACCGCGACCCTCGCTGCAGACGAACGGTGAGTTTTGATGAGTAAAGTAAGGAGCAACCGGAAAACTTACTTGATACCCCACACAATCAAAGACTGGCCGCGTCGGCAATCACCGGCAGCGAAAACACCTTCGACGTTGGTCGAGTATTTCTACAAAAATGCGAAGTTCGTAAGCACGAAATATATCATTAATTCTGAATCGTACTTTAGGAGGAGTTTGGACATTGGAACGTGCGTCTTGCTTGACACCCAATGACTGAAGGACTTCATTTTGAGGGCCCAAGAATCCAAGAGCGAGGAAGACAAGCTGTGCGGGAAAGAACTTCTCAGAGTCAGGGACTTCTTCCATCTTCCAACGACCTCCGCTGTCCTTTGTCCATTCAACCCGAACCGTGTTCAGGCCTTTCAATTTGCCTTCATCATCAAGAATGAATTCCTTGGTGGAGATACAATACTCTCTGGGATCTGCGCAAAAAAGGAAACACTTATTCACAAGATAGATTGAATCAATATTAATTTACTTGCCATTTCCGAAATGGGCAGCAACTTCTGTGTGACCATAGTCTGTCCGGAAAATTCTAAAAGAGACATTGTTGAAAAAGTGCGTCTATAAAAATACATCACTTACCTTGGCCATTGGGGCCAGGGGTTATCGCGGCCTCGAGAAGCAGGTGGTTTAGGCAATAACTCAAAGTTCACTACTGATTTAGCGCCATGGCGCATAGAGGTACCTATGCAATCATTGCCTGTATCACCTCCACCAATAACAACTACGTCCTTTCCTTTGGCATTAATATAACCGTTATCTTGGAGTTCCGAGTCCAAGAGTGATTTGGTGTTCAGCTTAATTAAGTATCTAGTGAGACATCTGTAGTCATAAAGAATATTCTCAACGCACCTGAAGGAAGTCCATGGCAAAGTGGATACCATCTGCACTCCTGTTCGGGATCTTGAGGTCTCGCGGCCATGTAGCCCCAGTGCAAATGACTACGGCATCATTCTCAGCTTGAAGTTGTTTGGCGTCCACATCAACTCCCACATGGGCGTTGGCAACAAAGGTCTAGAAATTTGTGAGTTTCGAAGAACAGTCTTCGTTTAACCCGACTTACAACTCCCTCAGCAGCCATAAGGTCAATACGTCGTTGCACAATCGACTTGTCAAGCTTCATGCTATATAATAAATGTCAGACGTTGTTTCAGACGTGGATTAGAGGGAATACTGACTTTGGAATACCATACATCAACAAACCTCCCATACGGTCATTGCGGTCGTAAACAGTAACTAGATGACCGGCTTTATTGAGTTGGTCTGCGCACGCCAGACCTGCGGGTCCAGAGCCAATGATAGCAACGCGTTTGCCTGTACGGAAAGTTGGTGGGTTGGGAGCCATCCATCCCATCTCGAAACCCTGAAACCGCAAGTTGAACATGAGAAAACGAGATATAAGTAGAACTTGCTATACCTTATCTATAATGGCACATTCAATGCTTTTGATTCCCACCGGTTGTTCGTTAATACCCAGCACACAAGCACCCTCACAAGGAGCGGGGCAAACACGCCCAGTAAACTCCGGGAAATTATTTGTCATGAGAAGACGATTCAATGCGTCCTGCCATTGACCCTTAAAGACAAGGTCGTTCCACTTAGGAATAATGTTAGAGATAGGGCATCCGGTGTCGGATTGACAGAAGGGGACTCCACAATCCATACAACGGGCAGACTGGTATTTCAATTCACTTTCTGTGAGTCGGGTTGAAATTTCTTTCCAGTCCTTGACACGTTTACGAGGAGGTCTGTAAGCTTCTCCTAGGCGTTTGTATTTCATGAAGCCACGTGTCTTGTCGAGCTTGTTGAGACGCTGCTTAGTAGTCGAGTCGTCTACGAGAGAGTCTTCCACGTCTACTAGGGATGGCTCATGACGCATTTTGGGGGCAATGGGGAGGGCGGGTGTGGATTTGGGTAGGAGAACGTCTTGCAGACCGTCAGATGCAAGATCAACTTGACTTGCAGTACGAGAAGGGATAAGGTCGATGACGCTTTGACGCGCTTTTTCATCTTTCTCCCTGATAGCTTGTTCCTCAAGAACCCTCTTGTAATCCAAAGGCATTACTCGAACAAACAATGGAAGCAGATGGTGGAAGTCGTGCAAAACACGATCAGCGACTTCAGACCCGGTATAGTGGCGATGATCTTCAATCAAGCTGCGAAGTGCAGCGATTTCTCGAGGATCGGTCACCTTTCCAAGTTCAACCATCTCCATGTTAACCTTAGAAGCGAAGGTGTGCGCAGTGTCTAAGACGTAGGCGATACCTCCACTCATTCCTGCTGCGAAATTGCGGCCCGTTACACCGAGAACAACGACTCGTCCTCCTGTCATATATTCGCAACCGTGATCGCCGGTACCTTCGACGACTGCATTAGCGCCAGAGTTCCTCACGGCGAAACGTTCAGCAGCAATTCCTCGAATGAAGGCTTCTCCTGAAGTCGCTCCGTACAGACAGACATTCCCTACGATGATATTTTCCTCGGCTTTGAAGGTCGATTCTTTTGGTGGGTAAACGATGAGACGACCACCTGATAATCCTTTACCAACATAGTCATTGGCATCACCCTCAAGTTCGATGGTAATACCAGGAGCAAGGAAGGCGCCTAATGACTGACCAGCAGAGCCTTTCATTTGAATATGAATGGTGTCTTTTGGCAGACCTTCCTCGCCATATGATTTTGACACACGGTAAGAAAGCGAAGTGCCCAATGCACGGTCAGTATTGGTAACGTCACATTCAATGTGGACAGGTAGACCCTTAGTCAGAGCGGGCTCAGATTCATCTATGAATTTGTTGTCGAGACGAATGTATAATTTATGATCTTGTTGGCGCACACGGTATGTAGCAGCACCTGGACGCATTTGCCATGCTGGCTTCAACATCGCCGAGAGATCGAGGTGAGCGGTTTTGGGGGTTCGAAGTTTGTCATTGACTTTCAACATATCCGCACGACCCACCATCTCATTGATGGTCCTAAAGCCTAGTTTAGCCATGTATCCACGAAGCTCTTCTGCGAGGTAGTAGAAAAAGTTGATGACTTGTTCAGGTTGGCCTGCGAACTTCGCACGAAGCTGAGGATCTTGCGTCGCAATTCCAACAGGGCATGTGTTCACTTAACGCACTCATTCAGTAAAAAAAAGAACTACCAAGTAATCTCGTGAGACACTTACAATGACACTTCCTCATCATAATACAACCCATAGCAATGAGAGGGGTCGTAGCGAAACCCCATTCCTCTGCACCAAGTAAGCATGCAATTGCAATGTCGCGACCGGTTCTAATCTGGCCATCGGTCTGAACAGTTACACGACCTCTCAGATCGTTTAGCACCAAGGTCTGATGAGTCTCCGCAAGGCCCAACTCCCATGGGAGACCAGCGTATTTGATACCGGTCCAACGAGATGCACCTGTGCCTCCATCGTGACCAGAAATGAGGATATGGTCAGCCTTGGCCTTAGCCACTCCACTGGCAACAATTCCAACACCGACTTCAGACACTAATTTGACTGAGACGCGAGCGCGAGGATTGGAGCACTTCAGGTCGTAGATCAATTGCTTGAGATCCTCGATAGAGTAGATGTCGTGATGAGGAGGAGGAGAAATAAGACCGACCCCAGCGGTTGAATGACGGGTTCTAGCGATGGAAGCAGATACCTTATGACCAGGTAATTCACCACCTTCACCAGGCTTCGCTCCTTGCGCCATTTTAATTTGCAGCTCGTCGGCATCTGCTAAGTAATTGGCAGTCACACCAAAGCGCCCCGACGCAACCTGCTTGATGGCCGACCTCATGGTGTCACCGTTGGGCAGGACTTGAGACCTCTCTGCATCTTCACCTCCTTCTCCGGTGTTCGATTTACCGCCGAGACGATTCATGGCTACAGCTAAGGCTGAATGGGCTTCCATGGAGATGGAACCGTATGACATGGCTCCAGTGACAAATCGACGTACGATTTCGTTCCATGGTTCGACTTGCTCAATGGGAATGGGTGTCGTATTTTCGTAACGGAATTCAAGCAAGCCACGAAGATGAATGCTTTGCGCTTGTTGATTGGCATTTCGGGAATAAGCATCGTAGGCAACCTGATTCTTCTCCCGCACAGCGTCCTGTAAATTAGCTATACCTGCGGGGTCGTTGATATGTGCCTCTCCACCATCGCGCCAATGGTATTCACCAGACTCAGGCATACCAGGTGGCAGAATGGTCTCTCGGCTTGGCCAGCCTCGTTCGTGGAGCTCAAAGGCATCCATGGCCAAAAGGTCGAAGGTAGCCCCCTGGACCCGGCTGGCAGTACCATTGAAACAGGTCTCAACAACTTCGTTGTGCAGACCTAGAATCTCGAAGATTTGGGCGCCTTTGTAAGATTGTAGAGTGGAGATACCCATTTTAGACATAACCTTTAAGATGCCATTGTCGACGGAATGACGATAATTTTCAGTCAACTCTGCAACAGTCTTATCACCTTTGACACTATTTCAAAACGGATGAGCAAACGATACATAGGGTGAAAAAGAAATACCCACAGTCCTTCCCTCGCAACTTTGTGGATTGTTTCCATCACTAACCATGGGCAAACAGCGTCTGCGCCATATCCGACGAGCACGCAGAGATGATGGACTTCGCGAGCCTCTGCGGTCTCCACCATCAAAGCAGCTTTAGCACGTTTCTTTTGACCAGTAAGATGATGGTGCACGCCACCACATGCAATGAGAGCAGACAAAGGTACACGCGAAGGTCCTGTATTGCGGTCACTGAGAATGATAACTTTGATACCGTCGTCGATTGCTTGTGAAGCTTCGCTGCAAACTCTCTCCAATGCACGTCTGTATCCAGGAAGGCCTTCCGATTTGGGGAAAGTGATGTCAATGATGCTAGAAGGCCATGTCGCGTATGCGGTCTTCAATTGTTTCATCGCATTTATTTCCTCGATGGAAATGAGAGGTGAAGGAAGAAGAATACGATGACATTGTTCCGGCTTTACTTCAAGCAAATTGCCTTCGGGGCCGACGTATGCTGCCAGGGACATGACGATGCTTTCACGAATAGGATCGATAGGAGGATTGGTGACTTGAGCGAAGAGTTGACGGAAATAGTCATAAATAATGCGAGGTTGGGTGGCCATTGCTGCAAGGGGAGCGTCGTTTCCCATGGAACCGAGAGCCTCCTTGCCATCGATAACCATGGGAAGCATAAGGAGGTTTAATTGTTCGACAGTGAATCCAAACGCAAGCAACTTGGGATCCGTGCTGAGAGTAGACTCATCCAGACGAGGCGACAAAGATATTTGGCTTCGTTTGACGCGTTTAATAATATTTGGAACCTCGAGTACGTGACTTTCAACCCAGGAAGCAAAGTTTTGCTTCGAGGCGGTGTTCCGCTTCAGTTCTTTGTCGTCGACAATCCGTCCTTCCAGAGTGTCCACAAGAAGCATGCGACCGGGCTTAAGGCGACCTTTCTGCACCACTTTCTCTGGCGCGATGTAAAGGGCACCTACTTCAGATGCGCAAACCATGATATCTTCATTGGTGACGATGAAACGGCAGGGGCGTAAGCCATTGCGGTCCAGATTAGCGCCACAGAAACGCCCATCGCTGAAAGTAAATAAAGCAGGGCCATCCCATGGTTCCTGAACACAGGCTGCCCAGTTGTAGAAGGCTTTCTTCTTCGGGTCCATATCTTCATTTCCTTGCCAAGCCTCGGGAATCATCATCATAACAGCTTCAGGTAGAGTAACGGCACCATTGACGACGAGTAATTCAAGAACATTGTCAAAGGCCGCAGAATCGGAACCTCCGTGTTCGATGATTGGGTATAAGAGATCTAGCTGCTCCCCAAAGTTCTGAGAAGAAAGAACACCCTCGCGAGCGCGCATCCAGTTCTTGTTACCACGGACAGTATTGATTTCACCTGAGATATAAATAGAAGTTTAGAGCGTTTCGTCGATCGGCCGAGAGCATAGATAATTACCATTGTGAGCAGCCCATCTCATCGGTTGTGCACGATCCCAACTGGGGAAAGTGTTGGTAGAGAAACGCGAATGGACCAACGTGAAATGCGATTTGTAAAGAACATGGTTGAGATCGTGGTAGTAATTGTATACTTGAGGTGGCGAGAGCTGTCCCTTATACACGATATTCTTAGAAGAAAGAGAGCACACATAGAATCCTTTGGCCAAAGTACTTTCGAGTTACAGGTGAGAATCATATAAATTTCGGATACCAATATAACTTACATGCTATGTGTTGCGTGTTTCCGGAGAACGTAGAGTTGTCTTTCGAAGGAAGTGGCATCGAAAGCACCCCCGCGACTAACATTGCCATCTCCGTAATGAGCACGAAGCACAACAAACGGTTGCAGAATTGTTGGTTCCTTGCTGCTTGCTGCTGGCCCGAGAATAGTACCGTCAGTTGGCACTTCTCTCCACCCCAGAACTCGCAAACCCAAGTCGTTTGCGATCTTCGTAAATATACTTTGATAACTCTGAAGCTGCACAGGATCGTTGGGTTTGAAGAAGACATTGCCAACGGCATACTCGCCGGGGTCTGGAAGGACGCAACCAAGGTCCCTTTCTGCCTCTCTCTTGAAGAAACCGTGGGGAATAGCGGTCATAACGCCAGCACCATCCCCATCTCTCGAGTCTGCTCCAGTAGCTCCCCGATGGGTCATAGCACATAGGAGTTGGCGAGCGTCTGACACGATTTTATGGCTCGGTTCACCCTTTATGTGGCAAATAAAGCCAACACCACACGAGTCCTTTTCATTTTCATTGGAATACAAGCCTTGGTCAGCTGGCAGAGATGCTGCGAAGGAGGACTCGTCTCGCAAAACTGCGTTATAACTGTTGATATTCTCGGTGGAAGCACATTCCGACACAAGAGGGAGAGTTTCTGGTGAAGGTTGATAGCCAGTGGCGGCCATGGACTATAGCAAATGAGAGAAAGATGTGGTCCTTTTCTGAATGGACTTGAGGGTAAAAACTGCGTACTCCGTACGTGCGAACAAGAGAGAAATGAAGGAACAAAATGAGAGCGGGGTGGCGATATCTTTCAATTCCACAAATTCTAGCCCCACATGGGTCGGCAGCAATGGACCGGGGTCCGGGATCATAGGCCGAAGGTTGCCGATGCCAGCAGTTTGTCAAGGCCAATTCTAAGGCTGATCATTGGTCCCCCGAGCTCTGATATCGGAACCAAATGCCAGCGAATGCGATAGACAAGCTGATCCGCCACACTCGTAAGGGGTAACTATTTCATATTCAAGGCCACCAAGACATTCTGGTCTAGTTTTTAGCTCTTTTCTTCAACTAAACTAACTGCTACCTGGGTCAACGTTTGAGCCTTCGATTGTATTATAGTACCTACAGAAGTATTCAATTCCTGGAATCTGTCAGTACAAACCTCAGCTCTGGCTTATGTCTTATACCCCTACGATAAGTCGATATGAGGTATGTAATGTTATACACAATCGCACGTGAAATACAATCAAGCAAAGATCAACTGGCCCCATCGTGAAGTGCACAACAAACCGCCGCTGATGGAGGTTGAATATTATGACATGTGTAGGCGGAGAAAAGGAGACTTTACCTTTATGATGTCCATTGTATTGACGCACAGTCTCTCCGGACGCCATTTCCCACAGTCTTGCAGTGTGGTCAGAAGATGCTATAGCGAAGATAATGAGCCTCAACTATGCAACAACGGAAATTGCTTCAATCTTACCCGTGACAAGATACGCAGAGTCGGCACTGAATGCACAATCCCAGACCCAACGCTGGTGCCCCAAAAGAACTTTCTCCTGTTTGAATTCATAATTGGGGCTAATTGACCAGATCTTAACTGTCGTATCGGCTGAACACGTAGCAAGGTATCTTATTCGACCAATCAGAGTCGTTTCCTCGACCAAATCATATGGCAAAGATCTCACCTAGCATCTGGGCTAAGAAGACAGCGGGTGAGATATTTAGTGTGCGCGTTGAACTTAGTCACTGCTTGAAAACGTGGAACTGATGGGCTCTCATCATACACTCTCCAAACAAAACAATTTCCCTACATCACTGTCAGAATTTACATACTATTACAATTTAAGAATCGTGGCGACGAACCTTATTATTCCCTGCCACGAGACAAGAACCATCAGAAGCAAGTGAAATTGACCTTATTGGGACATCGCCAGCAGGTGTCTAAGATTTTTGAATGAGAATACAGCAGTTCGGATGGTGATTAAAGTCTTACCAGCTCATGAGAACAAATGTTATCCGTTAGGTCCCATTGCTTGATGCTTCCGGCTTGGTCGCACGAAATCAACTCTCCTTGGTTAGGGTGTATGCAAACATCATTCACTGAGAAGATTTAATCAGTCAGCCACGCAAGAGAAGAAAAAAATGCTGCAAAAACCTGGTGCTCCGTTATCGTAGGTTCTGTGTACACTGTTGCCAGAGTTTCTGCAGTTGCGTTGATGTCAAAAATAAAAAAGAAGCGCAAAAGCCGAGTTCTTTTTACAAACCGGAGATCCCATATCTTGATGGTACCATCTTCACTACCCGAGACGAGCCATTTCCCTTCATTATTGAAAGCAATCGAGGTAACATTGTTTGTATGCCCTTCAAAGGTTACAAGCTAGACATTTGCAAGAAATTAGATTAAGAGAATGAAATCCGATTGGAGATAGTGATAAAAACGCACGGCATCGGAAGAAGAGCTCGCTATGTCATATATATATATCTTCTTGTGAATGGCAGCAGCTAAGAAACGCTTGCTGTGATTATATGGCTCAGTGTAAAAAGTAAAGCGCAGTCACAGTTGTGCTTCTTACTCATGCGAGATTGCTAAGCGGTTGACTTGCTAGGGAGCTCATCAGAGGTAGAGATAGACTGAAAAGAAAAAAATAACCCATACTCCTGGTTCTCCTGTACGTGGAATTGTTCTTGAGCAAATACCACTCCAAGCTTCCCAGAATCGTATTTCATGGTCGTAAGATCCAGTAACGAGTATGACTGACATATCATGTCGCGCTGGTTGGTTCTTAGAGACAGTAGCAGGCATTGCAATATTAATCGAGGACGGTGATGTCTGGACTTAAAAAGCACACACTGGCAGCTAGTAAGATATTATATGGTAGCAGCGCTTTTATTATTTTTCAAGTGCAACGTACTGGAGATCTTGATTGGTGAAAGATATAAACAGATAACGATACGGGTATAAAAGATGAGGTAGATACTAGGAAGAGCAGTGGCAGGGAATGAGTTGAACACGGAACCCGCTTACGTCATTAACAGTGATAGATTAGATTAGATTAGATGACCGTAACCGTATGTTTTAGCTGCCTCGGCAGAAGCATAGGCGGTACTTGGTAGGAGCCGCCGGTACTGTCTTTCCTACCGCCGATCATTAAGTTGATCTCATTCTGCACCATTCACAAAAGGCGGAGTTGGTCATGAAATTGTTCAACCACTGCTTCATCCCGAGGATCTACTGGGTTCATAGATCATTTAACGTGGATGCCATGCTTTGATCCAAACATACCTGCCTCAAAGTGATTTGGTCGTCTTCTATTCGTCTTGCAACTTGAGGTTTCTTACGTTTACATGGATAGCCTCTTCTTCTGTGCCTTTCTGGTGACGACTGGTCGTAGTCCTTCCGTTCGCCTTAATTTCCACCAACCCCTTTCTCTTGAGATCCAAATCTTCCGGGAGACTCTATCATCTTGTGTTTTTCTGTTGCAACCCCTTCTCCGTCCATGTGAATTGGGTCATGATATGAAAGCTACATGGATACAGAGGGAAAACAGGTGTCTGGCCTATACTTACTGGTTGCGCGGGCCTTCTTCAGGTCAGCCTCTAAGTTCATCGTCCCACTTCTGTGACCCGTTGCAAATTCTATGGAAAATGTAACGATTGATCTTTACTCCGGTGACAAGGAAGGATGCCACGGCACAATATGAAACTCTGTGTGTGTGCTGCTGCGATATTGTGTATAACCACTGTTTCTCAACGTATAAGTAGACCTCACACAACAACCTCAATCTACCAAACTCACCTACTATTTCGGCTATGAACGCGTTTCCTGTCAGTCCTTTGTTTTTTTGAATCATCTCCTTCCAAGACTGATTGTCTATCTAGGCCGGCACACGCGTATTTTTTTGGACATCCAACGGTGATGTTCAATATGGCGTAGTACAATCATCAACTCGCCTCTCTGATGTACGTCGCTTTTTTTGCACGTGTCGTCCAAGTCTAACATATTACCATACAGGGCACAGAAGTATTGCTTCTGGCATTGGAGGGGACGAACAGAACCGCGACTCTCCCGTACGCTCAAGCTTTTTTAAACGTCTCTTTCGTCGTTAATTATTATTTGTAGTGCCATAGGCGTGACGCGGGTTTCCTAATGCGCGAGCGCTCTAGTTTTCCCACAATTCTTTTTCAATCTTATACAGTATCATGTACTTTGTTCAATTATGATATCTTTGGTCTTGTGATTGATGTGAATGCATCAAGGCCATATTACTAACGACCCGTAAAAATACATTGCACAGGGTTGACATGGCTGAACCTTCGCGGGTAATAATAATAACGTTTACTGAGCGACAATCCCCAGATTGTCTGGAGAACTCTTGCATTCGCACCCCATAATCCTCATGTTTGATATCCACACAGCTTCTTAGCCACATGGCTTTTTGCTGATTGTCACTTTCCGATCGACCCTCGATAATCTCGGGTGAAGTGATTTCTTCACGCCAAAAGAAATCGATTAAGCAGCCTTCAAAGTTAGAACCATTCATATGAACAGTTGCGCTCCCGCATAGAAAGTTGATCAATCAAAGCGCAGAATTTTCGGTATGGTTTCTTCCACATCCTGATCATCGATAACCGACGATATGATACTCCACTCCACTTCTACCCGAATTGAACGAATTTGGCCAATGAGCCCTGTTCGTTAGGAATTTACAAGTGATGCGATATTTGCCCGATTCTGGTCCTATTTTCAGGACGCAAGCATTTAATAAAACAATCCATCATATGGTGATAAGGATAGACATACCCTTATCATAATGCTCAACCTCTGTTCAGAGTTTTCTGACGTTCTTTCTATACTATGAAGATATTTATACCTCACTTCATCCCTTTGGGAGGGTTCATCTAAACTCTATAAAATGCACACGCTAGCCGAAACACTTACTTTTGCAGATAAACGCTTCCAGATGGAAGAGTAACAGATATTTGTTCTCTTTCATCATCCACTTTTTTTAGACGAAGGATGCGTTCCCCACCAAGGCTGACACCCAAGATCCAAGACCCACTCGCACCCATGTTATCAACATGTGGTAATATATCTCCGTAAGACGCCAGGTGCAAAAGGTGCGTTTGGACGTCCTTAGTGGGACATAGAGAGTATAGACGTTCCAGTATATTATCGAGACCGCGGAATTCTTCCGTTGGCCAGTTGGACAAATGGATTTCTCTGAAGTGGTGGATGACACCATCGTAATGTCCCTTTAAAGGTTCCAGTTATCAATTGATGGCAACTCACTTTGGGAACTTTGTGAAAAATCACACCTCTTGGAATTCGTATAGAGAATCAGGCGCGAACATGTCAGTTGGACGACCCTGCCCTGTGGAAGCGTTTGTGGAGAATAGATTGCGACGCCAGTATTCTTTCCGCTGTTTACGCATTTGCCGCGACTCTGTGCTATCCAGCTTTCGAAGAGAAGCGCCCAATAATGTTTTCTGCTCGGCATTGGAAAAATATTCTCGCCAGAGAATAAAATCTTTCCGAATCAGAAACTGTGGCGAATCCAAAGACACGGAAGTATTGTATCGACGACGAAATGACTTCAGAAATATTGAATTATTGGAGAAAGAGCGGATGATCCTTGCTTGCATGGTTATTTTGCTTGCCATTGTACCAGAGTGGGGGATAGAGAATCTCAAGGGCTAGCCAGTACAAGTTGAACAACTCTTGTAGACGAAATCTCTAAGCCTTTCTGATTGCTTCAAAAGTAAACTTCCTTAGTCAAATGAGAGCAAAAGTAAATTTAGGCAGTAAGCGGTAGCGACAACAAGATGAACACAACAATAAAACTCACTTTACAGTTACTGGCAGGAGACTCAGCGACAGTGCGTCGCCGTCCAGCCTTGACATTATTATTCAACGATGCTTACGTCATGAATCTGAGGCTATTGCCGACGATTATTTTTAAATCATCAGAGCCTCCGACTCTTAACGCGCTCGACCACAACCTTTTTTGACGCTTCAAAGTCCTTTTCCTTCCCTCAAAAAATGAAGCAGTAGAATTCCATATCCTACGACATCATCTACGACATTTATTATCTTTAAAATATGTCAATTTTTTGAAAATCGATCAAAAAGCTTTCATTCATTCAGCCTTTCGATTATGACTGGAGACAACTTTTACCACCAACATATTCCTTCGGAACATAATATCAACGATCAAGGCACCGAAGGCATGCTATAGTGAACTCCATATCGAGTATCTATCTTAATGCTCACCATGTTGTACAGGCAACTCATCTAATGGAGGTATTCAAGCGGCTGTAGCACGCACCGCATCTAGAAGTTTAGCACTATACTTCTCAAGACCAGTTCGATTGTTTCGACCATCTAAGGGTGTGTCATTGTGCATTGTCGGTATCTCCTTAGACTCATACATATTGGTTCATAGTAAATGGATGGCACACATTGAAGAATCTTGCAGTGCAGCAAGGTACCACTCTCAGCTACCAGTACATCACGTCGTTGGTCAAGACACGAGGGGTAATCCTTGTACAAGCATTTCACTATCGTATAACTAATTACCTTGTATCAGATTTTGGTTATTCCCAAACATTTCATACCGCCCATGATTGTCAATGCTTCTTTGGGTCTGGTGTTGTGGAACACATATGGTGAAGCAAACACTTTGCTGCAGCCATATTTAATAAATTATAACGTTTGGAATGCTGCAATGTCTGGAGCCATTGCCGGTGCTTGCCAGGCTGTAGCTGCGGCCCCTGCAGAAAATGTTAGAATCCTTTTAGAGCATGGCTTTGGGGGGCATTCATGGTCCTGTGCTTGGAGAGAAGTCTTCAGAGAGAAGAACGTGGGTTCATCTGTCACCAGCAAGGCCCAATTGCAAGATATCCGACGTTTGCGTGGGTGGCTTCAGGAAGTTGGTCAAATGGCAGGCCGTGGATGGAACGGTTGGGGATGGGGACTTGGGAAAGATACCATTGGTCAATTTCATTCTGTGTCTTATTTCGACTAGCTTGACAATTCATAACAGGTTTTGCGGTATTTTTCACAATATTTGAGCTATCTCGTCGCGCAGGCTCATCTGTGAAAATATACACAACGGATTTATTGGCTAGCATTCCTACTAACGGCGATAAGGATGTATTCTTTCGGAGACGTCTGTCTGCCATCGTTAATGGTGCGACTCTTGTGACTGGGGGTGTAAGTCTTTACGTGTACGTCTGAAGTGCACTCTGGTTAACCCATCCTGATCCTACCTAGGTTGTTGCTGGGGTAACATACGAATTCGTAGGTCGGCCTTGGGACTGCGCCCGTCGAATGATACATATGAACAGACTTGCCAATCCCCTAGTACATCATTCATCCCTCCTTCTAATTCGGCAACAAATTGTCGAGCACGGGGTTTCCTCCTTTTTTCAAAATCCTACCACATCTACTCGATCAACCGAGTCACCTAAAGTCAGATGGCATAGACTGCTACGTGCAGCCGGTCGAGTTGGACCTTGGGGCGTCGGCTTTTTAGTTTGGGAGGCATATGGCCCAGGTCTTGCCTGAGTTCCTCCATCACGGATTTGACCAAATGACGTCTCATATTGTATGGTTTTTAACTGTGAAAATCTCGGTTTTGCTTTAGGGTAATAACGTGGCCCCTTAATTGATTATTAAGAACAAATTACCTATATAAAAAGCGTAGTTTAAATTACAGATTAGAGGTTGCAGGGTTGGTAAGGACTCTTGTAGACTATTCTAGAATGACGCGAATAATCTTAGATGATCTATAATTTTCATGTAGTCATTTCCGCTCTCGAAACCTTTTGGTACTTTCTGACTCGTGCTTCTACCTTAACATTTAACGATCTGCCCTTCTCACCTTGCCTCCCTGAAACATGCCTACGTGCACCAGAAAAGGCTGCGGAAAACAGTTTGAAGTCGGTGTAAGCGGTGTCTGCAGCTACCATCCTGGGGCACCGGTGCGTCAATACTTAGTGAATTATAACACATTTTGCTTATCGTACAACACATCGATAGGTTTTTCACGAGGGCCTAAAATCCTGGTCTTGTTGCAAAGACATCAACAAACCAGTCTTGGATTTCGATGAGTTTATGCAAATCGAGGTGAGTCTAATGCTGCAACTCTAGCTTATTCTCCCTCAAGACATCGCTCTTTTGATTCTAGGGATGCACTGAAATAGAAGGACACACTGCTGAAGCACAGGCTGCCGCTCCTCCTTCTAACACTACTCCCTTGACAAACGCCAAAATAGCATCTGTCGGGGCAAGTACAGACGGGAAGGAAACATTCCAAGTCGGTTCCGCAAAAGCAACTCCAACTCTGTCGACGATTGCGCCTCCAGAAAAGCCTTTGCCGGTTCCTGCACCCATACTAGAGGTCGATAACTTGAACGAGAAAGTATCGGTTGGAACAATATGCAGGCGAAAGGGGTGCTCAACAACGTTCGTTAGCGAAGAAGTGAATAGATATGGAAGTGGCGAGGGCACAGTTTGTCGTTATCACCCTTTACCAGTATGTTGATTTTTATATGGTCTTCGAAGATATCAACCAACTGGCGCCCTTAGCCTATTTTCAGAGAAGGCAGCAAGGTATAGTGGAAATACGTCCCGCACTCTACATAAAACACGCGACTGAACAAGATGTGAATTAGGGCTATCTTTGCTGCAAACGAAGGGTTCTAGAGTTCGATGAGTTCATGAAAATCGAAGGCTGCACGACAGGTCGACACTGTTTCATACCAGTTGAAACTGAGTCAAAGGTGCGTGTATCCTGCAGCCGCTAGGTATTTTGTTAATAACGGTTTCCAGGCAGAAGAACAAGTAGAATGCCGTGTCGATCATTATCAGACCCCGAACCAAGTGCATGTTTCCATCTTTGCAAAACAAGTTGAAAAGGAGCGAAGCAGGGTACAATTTGAAAGCAATAAAGTAGGGGTTAATTATATCTGTCTTGACTACAGCTGCTCTAATATTCTATCTAGATTGACGTTGATCTTTTCCTACCCAACAAAAAGCGCTTCACCAAAAGTATTGAACTTTTTGGAGCGATTGAGCCGGAAAAGTCGTCCTACCAATTCTTTGGCACCAAGGTAAACGTCATTTTGGATGAAGTTACGCGTTAGCTTATTAATCTTGAATAGGTTGAACTGAACCTGTGCAAAAGTGACGGTAGAAGCTGGACTGTCCTTGAAAAGACGGATAGAGATCTTGGTAATGTCAGCTTGACTTTCGGGGTGGGTGGTCGTACGGGTACAGTGGGCGGCAAAGAATTCATCCTGGACGAGTCGAACAAGTCTCGTACGTAGCTTAGCCTATAGGCATAAAACTAGACGCGTCGAAACCTCAAAGTACACCGGGCTTTTCTATTTTCTCATACATTTGAATTAAATCACCGTCCTTCAAATCTGAGAAATCCTTGAAGCTGAGACCACATTCCATACCCTTCCGAGCTTCTGTGATATCTTTCTTTATCTGGCGCATGGTCTCCAACGTCCCTGCATATATTGTTATTAGAGATCTTCGCAGAATGCCTTAGAACATACCTTCATGGATGATTTCACCAGATCGTACCAACCGAGCGAATTTCTGTTTTTCAATAATCCCGTTGATTACACGACATCCAGCCACTTTCATGGTTTGTTTGGATTTCAACTGAATTTCAAAAACCTGCAAGACGGTGGCTTCGCCTGTTACTTTTGTTTCCACGATCACCGGCAACAGGGCAATAACTCTCGAACGGACATCTTCAATAATCCTGTAGATGATATTTGACGTAAAAATGGGGACTCCGTTCTGAGCGGCAATGTTCTGCACTGAGCGGGAAACCGAAACGGAGAAGCCTAGAATGGTGGCTGGTGATAGCTCAGAAGGTTGTAACTTTGAAAGGCAAGTTAACTCTTACCATTGGCGGCTTTGGCTATCATGACATCCGATTCCGTAATGTCACCAACATTCGTCGAAATGACTTTTGATACTGCGATTTTGTTACCAATGCCTTGTAGTGCTCCTTCGAGAGCTTCACTACTCCCACTGACATCGGCTTTAATCATTAATCTCAATTCTTTCGGACCAGATGACGTTTGCGCAGGCGCTTCAAATCCTTCAATACGTGCATCTCGTTCCTGTTTCCTGGATGTGTTGATAGCTTCAATATCCCCTTGAAGAACCTGTTGTTCAGCCGCTCGCTCGCGATTAGAAAGCGCTTTTTTTATGTCAACATCTGAGCCCTCAAGTACTTCATCTCCGGCCTTTGGTAGTGTTTTCCACCCTGAAACGGTGACTGCCATGCTAGGTAAAGCTTTTTGGACAGCTTTCCCACTGGAATCTGTCATGCGGCGAACTTTCCCTTGTGCCAGACCGCAGATGATTTGGGCACCGTTTTTCAGGCAACCCCTTCTGACCAGAACAGTTGCAACGGGACTAGATAAATAAAATGTATTTGTATAAATGCCAAGGAGATTAAGGAAACATTCGTACCCTAGTCCTTTATGGAAGTTGGATTCGAGAACATGTCCGTACACTGGCCCTTCCTGTTCAGCACGCAAGTCTTGCATTTCTGCTACTGCAGATATCGTCTCCACCAACTCTGGTAAGCCTTCTCCGGTCAAACCTGAGACATGAACAGACGGGATTTCTCCTCCCAAATCCTCCAGCTGTACTCCTTCAGCCATTAAAGCCGTCTTGACGGAATCCTGCAACAAATTGTATAAGTCACGCGTTTCAATACGAGTAATAATACAAGTATCTCACAGGGTCAGCATCTGGCTTATCGACTTTATTGATAGCGACTACCAGGCCGATTCGAGTCTCATCTTTCAGCAAATTGATGACTTCCTTAGTTTGAGGCATGATACCATCATCAGCAGCAACAACCAAAACAACAATATCCGTGACTTGTGCACCACGAGCACGCATGGCAGAAAAAGCAGCATGCCCAGGAGTATCCAAGAAAGTAATTGACTTCTGTTCCTGTGCATTTTCTGAACCGTGGTTAGCCACAGGGACAGAGAATGCACCTATATGTTGTGTAATGCCGCCGGCCTCTCCCTTTGCCACAGAGGTAGAGCGCAAAGTATCCAGGAGAGTGGTCTTCCCATGGTCAACGTGTCCCATTATCGTGACTATAGGAGGGCGAGGCAATAATAATGATTGATCAGCGGGAACAGGACTGGAAAAGAACATCATTCATCAGCAGGGGTTTTAATTTTTGTTAGAAAAGAAAACATACGGAGGGTGGATGTCGAATGCCGCTTCATCGTCTATTATAGGATTGAATCCAAGTTCCTCCGCTAGTAATACAGCGTAGTCCGATGTCAGGACTAGCGAGACCATCAGACACGAACGAGATTCAGGTGGAGCCCATGTTGCTCACTGTAATCATAGTTGGCTTCTTCAGCCATGCCAACGCGTCGCATTTTTGACTGTAAATATTCTTGCTTCCAAATTACTTGGTTGTTCAAGAATGTATAAAAAAACTAACCTAATTTCACTTTCAATACTTTGGCGAGCATAGCAACGGTCAATGTGGTTTGAATGTAAACGTCCTTCCTGGGACGTGAAATTCTGGATTTTGAAGGGCCTTTGGTCGTGAGAGGTTTGTTGGAACTGACTTGGGCCTTTGAAGATATCTTGTTCTGTTGGCTAACTTTGGGCCGTGAATAATCCAGGCGTTGAACTGAACTTTGATTTGGCCGTCGCTGCTCAGATGCAAAATTGGATATTCTTGCATTATCTAGTGTCGATTTTTGAGGTGTATCGATAACAGGCCTAGAACGCTGGAGCGGTTGATTTGATGATATACTAGCGCGAGAATGAGCCTCCGAATGAGATGCAATTGAAGAGGCGGTCGAAGATCGGTGAGTGCGTTGGACTTGGGGTGACTTTTTCTGGATATCAGTTCGCGGAGCGGAATGAGTCGATGGACCTGCAGTGGATATAGTTGATTGTACGACAGTGTCGGGTCGTCTCCACTTGTTGAGAGCTTCTGCTGTTGGTGTGGGTCCAGAAAAGACTCGCAAAGGCGGTGTAGTTTCCCTTGGGCTCGCCGAAAATGACGGTGGTGGTGGAGGTGATGATGATGAACGGGCCCAATTTTTTGCCGTTGGGATAGTCGGTGACCTGGACACTTCTGCTCTTCAATACGCAAAAATACATGGATTATTAAAGCATAACTCGCTTACTATTATCGCCATCTTGTGCAAGGGATTTCACCTGTCGCTCGGTTAGAGAATATGTGTACAGATCGGAGAAAATAGGCGTACTTTCTGAGCAACAGAAGCTGAAACGAGAGTGCGACGACGACATTGCTTAAAGATAGTAGATCCTACTATTTGTTTTGGTTGCTGATACATGTCTCGAAAATGATTGAAATGTGTCTGTTATGTGAAAGCGTTGGCGAAGACTCCTTGCTCGTCGCGGCGAAAGACGTTTGAAAGATGTAAAAAAGCGTCCAGGAACCCTTCAACGAAAGGTAGTGTTGTGATTGACAATTTGAGTGAAGCTTGACATAGACAAGGGAGAAAGGTTTTGAAAGACTCTCGACGATTATGTCTGGAAATTAATGCGCCCGGCGTTGTACATGTCAGAGAGCATTCGAGTCCAAATTTCGGGATAACATGAGCACGTGGTACATGAATGCATGACGGCCCGGGGACGTGTCGCGCAGAGCGCGTTGAAATGGTGGCAACTCGAACTCTTTCCTCACTGCGATGTCTCCAAGTTTAACATTCCTAACGTCAAACAAGGTCAATCTATTAGCAAAACTTGTATCCAGGAGCTGCCGCCCCTATTCCATTTCCAGATTTCCTTCTAAAAGTACAGGAGTTAGTAGGCTCAGTCGTCGTAAGGGATCTCTTGGGTCTTGACTTGGGTTTATGCTATTGACTTTGAATATTCGACTAGAGCATCTCCGCCGTAATAAGAAGATTTCTGAACCTGCAAGCTTGCTTCAGGCCCATAAACAAGACTTTGAAGAAGAGCAGAATGATAGTGAAAATGACCAAAACTTTATACCCACTGGTTATTTCGACGATGGTCTCATCAAAATATTCCAGGAAAATACTCTTATTATTGAGCGGTAATTTGAGCTTCTTTTTGATCTTGACTCTGTTATCTGATGCTTTCTGAACAAGACAACTTGAAATGCTAAATGTCTTCATTGGGTTTGAACAGTCCAACAAATACACAATATGTATGTGGCCTATGTTTCCTTTTCCTGTTCAAAAATTCCTGACTCACCTACCAGGGCAGGTAGCGAAAGCGGAGTCCCACTTGGCTACATTGCAGAAGAACCGAGAGGATTTCTCGGAACGATATCGAGACAGATACTAGCTACTCATCGACCGTTCACCGCTGTCGTTATGGATCAACAAGGGATGCCTATCCTTTGGGTTAGTAGTTGTACAGAAATCAATGAGGGTGAGTATTCGCAATACTGATAAATTACGCGCAGATGAAACGCCCTTTCTCCTGGATCAATTCAAGATTATCTGTTCAACGTGCGAAGGCAGAGACCATTGATTCTCAAAGACAACCTACGTTATATGTCTTCGGAGAAGTTCAACAAGTATGGCGCCCTTGGCGGCGTCGATACGACCTATTCCTACGGTCAGAATCTTCAATGTCAAAGACGAATGTTTATATTCATGCCTAGTTACAGCGAGAAATTTGATTTATTGAAGGATAAAAGCGGTAGACCTGAAGACTCGAAATCGTATTATCAAATCGCGAAAGTGGATGCTGGGTTCCTTTCATGGAATTTTCATATTTTAGATGAACAAGGCAAAGTAATGGCTCACATTGAGCGTGCTTTTAGAGGCTTTGGTCGCGAGGTGGGCACTGAAATAACTAATCTCTACTTTGCAGATAACTAATTAACTGCATCCAGATTTTCACTGACACAGGTGCGAAGGTTTAACGGTTTGATTCGAACCTCAAAAGTGAAATTTGATAACGTGCACTTAGGAAAATATTCTGTATCCTTCAAACCATCTGCCATAGGTGTCCACCATTCCGTACCAGAGGGCGTTAAAGCAAGTGAGCATGCCAAGTCTCCAAAGCGTGAAGAATTGGATGTCAATACAAAAGCGGTGAGACATAATTCCTTTGCAATTTCCATAGCCCTGTCTTAATCAACCTTTCGAAGCTTTTATTGAGTCTTTCAAGTACGATGTTTTGTTATTACTCCCTAGTATCATGTGCACTGAATGATGCATATTGAATAGTCAATATCGACTTCGACTACTTTTCGCGTCACTCACATGCAGGAGGGTAAGTAAGGCCTTATTCCACATATTGTTGAGTACTTAACATTACGATTTTGTAGAGGAGGGGGGCTTTTTGGGCTACATACATCAAATTGGGACTGACTGTAGTCGTCTCAGCGCAAGTGGGTTCGACTGTTGTCAATCATAGTGTTGCATCTTTGTTAACTTTTAATATCATTGCATGGACTCGCCGCTGTATTAGCTAGTATATAATAGTATAAGTTGATATCCTGATGTTTATATACATACGTTGCTTTCCAATGCACTAAAGGTCGTTTTGACCTGACCGAATATCATATTTCTCATGAGCAGTGAGCTTGATGTTGTGGAATTTGTCCCTGGTGTATGACAGTGTATGAGTTGTTTTTTTCCTCTTTTTCTGTTTTTGAATGTTACATGTCACGTGCGGTGTGACAAGTCGCGTACATGCATCGCGCGTCAACGGACTTTTCACCTTTACATTCGAATTTCGCCTTCTTTAAGGTTACGCGACATGGTCTACCTTCCTCTGCCTTCATACGCCGGGACTCAATCATCCTACTTGGAAGCATATAATAAGATCCTTTCGTCTCATAGACGCTCCCCCCTTTCATCAGCATCTTCGGTCATTATTCTTGTCGCACCAAATGTCGATGCACTATGTGCATCTCGTATGCTAGCCACATTGTTTAAGCAGGATGATATAGCATATCGAATTATCCCAGTATGTGGCCCAGATGAGATCGATGAGCAGAAAGAATTATTACGGAACAATCCTGATGTAAGTCTATAATCGCACCATGCAAATGGCTTCAGTACTCAACGCGCTTTAACAGCTTCATACCCTACTTCTCATTAACATGGGAAACCAATATGATCTACCTTCTCCTGACTGGTTTGGAGACTTCAACATGAAAGTCACTATTCATGTGATTGATTCCTCGAGGCCACGGAGTTTGTCCAACCTGTTTATGGGAGGAGAGAATGGCGAACGGATTCTTATATGGGATGACGGGGATGCAGACAAACTAGAAGAAGAGAAAAGGTCATGGGAAGTCATCCAGGCAAGTCATTAACTAAAACAGCATCCCATGCTCGGCTGAGTGAGCATGCAGTACGAACCCGAACCTTCTTCTGATGACGAAGACTCGGACTCGGAGGACTCACTGAACGAGGAAGAGTTAAGCGACGAAGAGGAAATTGAGCAGTCAGACTCAGGTGTTTCTCCTAACAAACGAAGAAAAAGCGATCAAAAGGGTTCTCGTAAACGGAGACGGAAAGAAGACATCGTGCGTTTATTAGAACTCTTTCATTGCAGACTATCTAAGAGATGGTTGGTATATGACAGCCCCGACGTATTTCATCTGACGAATATGCAGCACATTCAAGGAGAATAGACAAATACTATACGTCGGGTAGTTCACATGGGCAGAGCGCCTCAAGTACCATTTACATTCTAGCCACGCTTTTGGAACGGGTCGACAACGATTTACTATGGTATATACACATTCTGTATTTCTAATATATAACTTTGATTCTCACTTTCTTCTAGGCTCGCGATACTTGGCCTAACGTTTCAGTACATCACCTCCCGCATATCTAGGGAAGCCTACGATACTTATCATGCTAGCTTTTACGATGAAGTTTCCCGCCTTAACCACCGGCCTGATAATGACGACGATACTCATTTCCTTATGTCTGTGACTCCCGACGATATGGGCGTTAGGACCAGTGATGAACTACGATTCATGCTATTCAGACACTGGACTTTGTACGATGCCATGTTCCATTCCAGTTACGTCGCTAGCAAAATGGGGACCTGGAAAGAAAAGGGACGGTCACGATTAACTGGGCTTCTTGCAAAGATGGGGTGAGTGAAGCCAACAAAAAACCTGACAAGCTATGCGAAGTTTTAATATTTTCTAAGCTTCTCCATTCCTCAAACTCAACAACCGTATTCCCATATGGACATCGATCTCAAGAAAACATTAATACAGAAGCTAAATGATCTCGCCCCGGAATATGGCATGGTGGAGTTATCTTATCCTTCATTCATGCGCTGCTATGGCTTCCACATGCAGCCACTTTCTGCTGCTGATGCAGTAGAAGGTATTTCTGCTCTACTGGACGTTGCTGGGGGTATGCGTATAGAGGTGGAAATACAAGGCATGCGGAATGGTGGCGAGTGGTTTGGGGCCGGGCGTATTTGGGATGGCACTCATACAGAAAAATCAAAAAGTCTTGCGGAAGGGATACATGAACCTTCTCGGTCACACAATGAAGCGCAAGCACAAACCGAGAAAGGCGAACAAAAGGACTCCGGAGAACACCCAACAGAACCCCCTTGGTGGGTGAAGAATTTCTGGACAGCTTACGATGCACTTTCAGAGTAAATTTTACGTCTAAACCTCATTGGACAATGCTTCTTACAACTTTTCCCGGTTCCAGTGTCAATGCCTTAAAAAAAGCGCTTAGTTTGTCCATGTCTCTTCACCGTGCTATAATCCGCCAGGGCACTTCTATTATCGACAAGCAAGACATACGCACTATGCGGAGTCATCGTGTTGTAGTTCTGACCCAAGGACCAGATCTCAATCTTTTCTGCAAACCAGGTATACTTTTACGCCTGGCACATTGGCTAGTCGATGCTCTTCGTGACAGGTTGCCTGGAACATCAGTTGCCGGATCGCATAAAAAGGGACTCCCATTTGTAGTCGCATGCCTCAATGAAGCAAACGCTACATACACAGTTGTGGGTGTTATAGCGTCATTGAATTACGGCCAGATACGCAAAAAGTAGGCTGCTTGATTTAAACAGGTTGTTCTTCACTAACCACTGTACCAATTTAGTCAATTTGCCTTTACTTTCTTGCAAGCTTCAAGACAATGTAACGCCGATGTCCAGTACGGGTCTTTTGATACAAGCATATTGGAAATAGGCGAAAAGGATTTGAAGGTTTTCCTTGAAGCATTATGCGAGCAATAAAGTATTGCGAAGATTGTTTTTATATAAACCTCAATGTTATTCTGAATCCTGACAACAGATATACCAAACAATGTGTACAAATACAAGTTTTCTGTGTAATTTTTTCTGGCACGATTTACTAGATTACGTGCCCTTCAGGTCCTACTCCATACTGTGACAGTGGCAGCAAAACCATTTGGATTACTACTTTGATTGATAATGCCTTTCGAATCGATGCTAAGCTGGAACGACGATGCGACGGTAGCCAAGCTATACACCGTCACTGATGAAGTGGAGTCAATGTTCAAAATCTGGGACTGGCAGCTGTTGCTGTTCAAACAAGCTTGATTGAAATCCTGTTGTGATGGAGAGCAATTAACGGACGGTGGAAAGGATCAAATACAGCACTGCTTTTACCTGGAAGAAGCTGTATAACCCTGCACCAAAGACGATAATGTCTGTTGACGTCTGGACATTTAATGCCCAAGCAGCAGCAGAGGGGCTAGGATCATGGAATGCGGAGTTCACGCTGAAAGGAGAAGGCGGAGCCGGGCTTGGTTGGTAGTATGGCTGTGTTGATGAAATTGATTTAGAATCAAATTGATAAGCAAAAAAGACAATGTCGAAATGAATGCATGTATTAACCCACCGTTTCAGTTTGTATCAAGCCCATGTAATGGTTCTTCGCATTGACCAAGTTGTATTGGTAGAGAGCGTGATGTTCCGCTTCATAAATAATGTAAGTGCACTACTTTTTCGTGAACACTGAAAGAATTTGACACTAACATGCTTTAAGAAATCAGTCAGAAACATATACACAAGAACCAAAGGAGTACCAACCTGTTCCAATCATCCATACAGGTCCAGCAGATTCCGAGAAGATACCTCTCCCAGAATAAATTTGAACACGAGAACTTCCATCACCATCTAGATCATGATCTGCAAGCCAAACCCATGTGCCCTAGTTGAGAAACAATTTAGCGGTCCGCATTTTAGTTCCGTATTTTAATGGCAATATTCTTACCTCTAAGTAAGCAGTGGAGGATGGGGTGAGATGAAGAGCGAGAAAAGCTGCAAAGCAATTTGAAGAAGTGCTGCCTTGGGGACATTGGCTTGGTTCCAAATTGGTTCCAGCAGCTATAGGATTTAGTTTAGCCAACTCGAGAAAATGGTCTGGTGATTGTTACAAACCTCCTCCAAGCCTGTATATGACGATCCATTCATGAGTACATAATTTTTAACAAAGCAAATGATTATTACCTGATGTGTGAATCCCACATTCCTGCTCCACCTGTAGTTGTTTGTTTAATATTCCATTCCACAACGATGGCACCGGGAGCTAGTCAGAAAGGTGTAAATCCATACTCGATGTGCAAATAACTGAACAATTACTAACCAGGGCCAACGGTGGTAAATATTATGTCTGTGATTTCCATAATGCCCGAAGAACCGGTGTCTCCTACTCTGACAACAGGTTGCGGGTTGTTCTGATCTGCGAATGCAGAACCTTTTCCAGCAATGACAGACCACGCTTCGCCCACGATCTGAGTACCTGCAGGGATTGTTATGGTTGACGTGACAATATATGTTCCAGCATCGAAGAAAATAATTTTGCATCCCGCGAACTTTGAAACAAAAAACCCATTAGCTGCATCCACCGATATGTAAATAGAACAGGTACCTTAGCAAAAATAGCCTTGATAGCAGCGGTATCATCCGTTTTACCGTCACCCTTCGCACCGTTATCCCTAACGCTGACAAATTGGCTCACAGCGTAGTTGGCATATTGAGGATGAGTCCTTCCAAAGATCTTGCCTGAACCATCCAAAAGTACAGAAGGTTTGTTTGCAGAAGAAATCGTCCCTTGGATGAAGCTACCAGAACCACTGGTGCCGTGGAAAACATTGCCTTGACCCCAGGATGCGATCGTCGTCGTTCCTCCTGTAAGAATAGTAGCTCCCCCCTGAACTCCAACAGCAATGGGCACGTTGTTAAGTTTGGCATTGTTGATGACTATGGATCCATCAAGCTTGCCGTTACTTGACGAAGATGTCCTGACGAAGATGGGAGTATTATTGATGGTGGCGTCAATGATTGCGACTGCTCCAGAGGTCTAAGAAAAAAGCTGTCAAAACACAACTTGAAAAAATATGACTATGAACACATACTTGTGTGCCCGTAGTCATTCCGCCAGTGGACACGTCAAATGCAGCTTGGCAATTATTGATAGTAACACCCTGGTAAGTCCATCCTAGAAGGGCTGGTTTTAATATATTCATTGCACATAATTTTTGAGACTTACCCCAATTCCAGACACTGAAAATACCACTCTGTGCATTATTGACAGTAACATTTCGAACAGTGAACCTAAACATGTCTCTAAGATCAAGTGGTATAAATAGAGATAAGTAGAAATACATACTGTTGGTTTCCAACCCACATCCCAAATTTACCTATGGTGATGGCGTGTTGGATCAGGAAACAAAAGTGATGTTAAAGTCATCCTTACCGCCATTGAATACCAAGTCACCGAGGAATCCACCACTAGAAATAACGCAAAGCGTTAGAATCAACGTTATAGACAAATGAAATACACTGATTGACCTGCCATTTTCCATAAAGATTCCTTGATGGGCGGTATTAGGATCAGTGGACATGTGAACAACAATGTTCATGAGGGATGTCGATTGAGAAGTTTGCCAGTGAAGACCAGTTCCTTGTGATTTCGTAGCGGGAACTCTTAAATTGGAAATGAGAAAATGCTTCAGACAGATACAATAATCAAAAGAACTGACTGTCGAAGATCGATCACAAAATTCCTAACTGAGCGGAAGCTGGACCATCCTCAGTTACTGCAGGCTTGTAGAGATAGAATAAACATACAAGTTGTTTTGGTTGACGTAGAATTGGGCACCATTCCCTCCGGGGATGTAAGGATCGGCATCTGTCAAATGGGATTAAGATGGACGAATACTAGTTTCCTAAAAAGAGATGAATTACCTATAACGGCAATGCCATCAAAGCTCGAAGTCGCAAGAAGCGTAGGCGGATTTTTTGCGTCTCCGATTAGCTGGCTATAGTAGTATGCAATGATTGGTGCCGAAATAACGTATGTGCTGATAATCTCCATGTGAGAAAGATTTTGAATAAATAACGACGAAGAAGAGCCTACCCTTTCGGGAAGAAAACTACCGCGGGAGTCAGCCTTTGAGTGAGCGTGCTAGTGTGAGTAAATTTGACTTTGAGGTAGAAATGGCAACATACGTGGAGGATCCACAAGATCCACCACCACAGCGTGATCCTGCAGTTATAGCGGCACTAGATTGTGCAGTCAGTATTTATTTCCTCCGTTCGACGTGATGCAGCGTACTTGATTGCAGCAGTGTCGTCGGTAACGCCATCACCTTTGGCTCCGAAATCCTAGAGAAGATAAAGTAATAGTTGTTGTACAACATCTGCAAACGTACTTTTACATTCCTGAACACCTGGTAGCCAGTAGGGTTAGAATTGAAGGCAGATATCCCTTGGTGCTTGATATTTTGCATCCAGAAGGGGTCAGAGGCAGCTGCAGTGCCAGAACCCAGGGGTGCACTGCATGAGGTCCCAAGACTGATCACCGATTTGAGGAGAGTAAAGAGGAAAAGCACGCAGTAAGCCCAGGAAATCATTCCTAGTGTAGAGGAAAGATTGGTCTGTCCTTACCATGGAGCGTTCTGTGTAGCGTGCTTTATAGTCAAGCTCTAGCGAGTCAGCGACGCTTCCTAGAGCCTAGTGATTGGAAGCTAACAATAATCCTATCACCATGTGGCGCAGAGGACCACCTGAATGAACAAACGGGTTATTGAAACTATTCTCGAGGCCGTATTATAGCTCTATCCTATAGGGAATGAGAACAAGAACGTAACCACCGGGGTTTCTTGTATCGTGAGCATTTTTCAAAAGCATCAGACCGGCGTCAGGTGGCGATTGAGTATACAAGAGAAGGTAAAAAGTTCCTTAAAAGATTGTCAGGTGGATGTTCTGTAGTTGAACGGAGCATGATAGTCGTCGAGCAACTAAAAATATTTCCCGTAAATGGAGTCCCGTGACGTCATGATGGATCGGGTTACTCAGGGAGTTCTCGAAACCTTATGCCCACTGACCACAACCACCATGCAAGCATCAGGCGCAACTGCACAGGCGAGTCTAATGTCGTGCTTTCTTCTTCCTCTTCCTTAATTCTCCCAGGATCCCACCTGGAAATCTAAGGAACACAGCGAGGAAGCCCGCTATATCCACAAGAAAGCAAGTCTCATCTATCTCGTTGTTCAGCTCATCTGATTGTATCACAGGAGCAAGCTCAACTCGAAGCTATCCGAAGCGAGCAAGCCCAAATGGAAGCTACCGCAGCTCAGAATAAACATCCCATGGACTCTGAGTTTGAAGGCGGCTTTGGCGGTCAGGAGGATCTCGAAGATCGCTATGCAACCACTAGCGGAGAACACTGACTGTGCTGTGCGTGTATCAATGATGATTGTGGCTGTAGAGAAAATACTACGTATTATTCTAACGACTAAATGAATGGTTGTACTTACATGTGCTAGTGTAAAGATATGTCCGAAGAAAGTCCTTGCAACCATGGGGTGATACATAGTTACTAATATATATATATAGTGCAATGTCGAAAGTATACTTTGGTGATGTTTAAAGTCCGTATTCGTAAGGTAGGCTCTACAACGTCAATGATTGGTCGGCTTGTAGATGACTTCGTGATGACAAGATCGTTTTGATGTAAAATATCCAGCAAAATGATACTACTACGAGCAAAGAGGTGGTGGGGAAGTAGAAGGATCCACCCATGGGTCGAGGTAAGAGCATCCAGCCACCTCAACGAAGAGACCTTGTGTATCTGCACTATTTGCCCATCCATTGCCTGGATCGATGGTAGCCGAGGAACTCGAGGCAGAGAATGTCGGAGCGGGGAGCGTGGGTATCGGTCCTGTAGGTGTATACGATGGGAGTGAACTAACGTCACCGCCTGTCTTCAAAGCGGGCGGTGGCCAAGCCAAATTGGATGTAACAGTTGGTGGGATATTTCCTGAACCTTGCTGGAGGGGTGGTGACCATGGATCAGTGAAACCGCAGGTGCCGAGTGCTTGCCGCGGATCCTGGGGCATCCAACCATTATCCAGACCAAGTTTGTAAGACCAAGCTGGTGTCTCCACTGTGCCGCTGACGCTCGAGTTACCGATTTTCCAGTTCCAGAAAAAGTAATCCTATCATCGAAAACTGATCAGTAAAGGTGTGCGACAGGGCCCAACCTCCTGCCTACCTGAAGAGCATCCATGCTAGCAAGGGCAAAGTTCAGGACATCTTGCTTGAAGGATGGTGTCCAGTTTTGCCAATCGGTCCAAGGCGTACAGTCACCCATAGGAGGCCAAACACCTGGCTTGTATGTTCCTTCATATCGTGTGCCCAAATTGACACCGTTTAAGAATAGACCACAATCCGTGACGGCATTACTGAATTCACCAGCAGTAGACAGACCAAAATCGTTCATAGAGTTATTGACGAGACTGCCCCAAGTTGTACATGGTTTGGAAGCATACGACGACATCGGGGCAGAAGATTGACCATTGAAACAAAGGTATGGATGAGAATCGAGCGCGATACGATCCGCGCTGGGAAGGAAGTTTGCCCAGTCCTTTCTAGTAAAAAAGCCATCGTGGAACGAGACCCAAGGACCTTTTCCAACGCCACCTGCGTTGCGAATGATCTCATACGCTTCCAAGTAGCTAGAAAGAGATATATACGCTTTAGAACAAATTATTATCGAGCAATACATGACTTACAATCTCGAGAGTGCATCTTGGCCTATGGTTGGTCCAAAGGGCTCGTTGATGATGCCAAACATTGTGACGACATCCCTATATTGTGGCTGAGAAATGAATTCGGCTAATGTCTGAATGTAGGAAAGAGTCCGTTGAGCGTTCGCGTATCCCATAGGGCCATTCAACCACCCGATGGTTCCCATCTTTCCTGAATGGTTCCAAGCATTCTGACTTCCAGGAATACCATGCAAGTCAAGGTTAATGCGCAATCCATACTTGCGAGCCCATTTGATGGCCTTCAGGAAATACCTAATAGTCACTGATCAGAGCGAAGGATCGAATTATGCACTATCCGACTTACGTCCATGATACTTTGGGCAAGAATGGCTCATCATCGCGAACTTCAATTGCCCAATAACCAATAGGAATGCGAATGTAATTGAGACCTGCACCTGCAACTTGTGCGAAATCTTGCTCTGTCTGCATTGTGTACATTTCAAAATCAGTAACTGCGTCCTATATGTGTTTATTGTACATACGATGAAAGTTTTATAGTGATTTTCCAATTGACTTATACCACCACCTGCAGTATCTGCTCTCATTGCTAGAGACAAGGTCCATTCGTCAACCGCAGGAGTGGGATTGTTGAGATATTTCTGATACAAAGCAGGAGATCTGATGGGTAGAAGGTTAATTACCCAAGAGCATCAACTTTGCAAGACGTCGGAACGTACATAAACTAATAACAATTCCACGCAGCAGAAGGACGATGAGAATAGCACAATGGAACAAAGCACTTTACTCACTGGTTCTGTGTTCAGCCATCCTCCAAAGTTGACCCTATGATTTAAATGGGAACAAATTGTCAGAACAAGACCAGGGGTAAAGACATTAAAACATACCCGCGAATCTTGTCAACACCATAGTTGAAAGTTTCATTCAGTGCGGGACTCCAACTTTGTGCTCTAGCACCGTTATTGAAAGGATCATTCTCATCCCAATACCAATAACCACCGAACGGATTTTTGTAAACGAAAGTCGTACCGTCTTCCATTGTTATCGTCGAACCGTCCCCACCTGTAACTGCGATACGTACAGCTGATGTCGAGTCGGCTGCCGAAGACGTGGCCGTTGCTGAAGGTGGGTGATTATCCGATTTGGCATTGGAGGCCTTCGAAGCCTCCTTCTGATTGTCCGGTTTCAGGACGAAAAAATAGACGGGGACGATAACAGCAATGATGATAATGATAATGCCCACGATGCCAGCCGCAATCATAGCTTTCCGTCGTGACTGAGCTTTTGGAGGTGCATAAGCAGCACGTTTCTCTGCCAAAACTCTGTTCGAAGGCATGCTAGACATCTGGCCGGCGCCTGTTCCTCCTGTAGCGTAGTAGCTATCTCTCGGGTCGTCCCGATAACTGCCTTCATAGTTGGCCTTTGCAGGATCGTTCAGAGCGTAAACAGAAGAGTTGTACTCTGAACCCGGAAAAGTGTGATGTGATGAAGCGAACGAGTCTCTCATAGCTGGTGAGCCAGGACCATCATAGAAGGCAGCGCCAAGGAAACGAGGTTGGGCAGCACCCGAGGGAAGAACACCCTGCTCGTCAGTCCCCAGTTCACTGGGTACCATCTGGGGGGTATGGTAGGAGGATATACGAGGGTCCGGAGAGGGAGGGGCGTTGTAGAGGGAATTGGAGGGTATGTCGTCGTTGGTAAGGGGTAAAGGATCGTATGGTATATTACGCGCAGTGTTATTGGTGTTCGCCATGGTAAAGTCTTGGGTGCGGATAACACGAGTTGGACCAGGACGTGATAAAACCGAGGGCGACTTTGTAAGGGAAAGGAGGAAGAAAAGGGGAGAAAAGAAAAGAGAAAAGAGGGAGAATGCGAAAAAAAAACAAGAGGGAAAGAACGAGCAAGTCTTGGTCTTCTTTGCCCTCAGGGTGCTCCTTTACAACGAAAATGCCCAAACAATATGTCACGCCCAACGTGACACCCTGTCAGAGCTTGTCATGTCCGACCGGCGACGGGTAGTAGTGGCACTGCACCAGTCAACTCGCCTTCTCGGCTTCCCGGTCTCACTTGTCCGTCACTGTGCCAGTGGAGCCTTAATTAATCTACATACACATATTCGCTTCATAAAAAACTATACACAAAATACAATATTCACTATTCACGATGACGGCGAATTAAATTGGTTCTGCTGCTGCTGAGCTTGCTGGGCCTGTTGTTGTTGTTGTTGCTGTTGCTGCTGCTGCTGTTGTTGCTGATGCTGTTGTTGGGCCTGCATGATCGCAAGAGCCATAAACTTCGGCAAAGGTATTTACGTTAGTAAAAAAACCTCTAAATTAGCTTCTAATATCTTTACCTGTTCTTGAGTTATGTTTGGCGGCAAGCCGTAAAATGATGTTCCACCGGCACCAGTCGCTTGGGCCTGAGACCATAGCGGTCCGATCAGACAAAATAGCACACGCCAAGAAAAAACACTATACTGACCGGAGTGTTTGTGGTTGGCATCTGCCCCGCAATTTGCATCCTGGCTTGCTGCAAAAGTTGAGCTTGGGGTGTGATGAGCGGCCGAGGAGGATTTGCGGGCGCAGACAATCTTGCTGATCGAGTAGGTAGCACCGTGGCTGGAGCACTTGGCCGTTGACCTTGGCTTGCTTGCTGAGCCTGCAGTTGTTGTATTTGCGCTAATTGTTGATGAGGGAATTGTTGTGGTTGTACCGGCTGCGTTGGAGGCGTCTGAACAACTGGCGCCTGTGCCTGGGGAGCTTGTTGCCCTTGCTGCTGTTGAATTTGAATGGGTTGTGGCTGTGGCTGTTGCTGCTGAGTTTGAGTTTGAGCTTGAACTGGAGCTTGAACTGGAGCCTGAGGGGCCTATGGAAATCAACAAATATCGAGCATGCACACAAAAAATACCTACAGGAGCAGTCCCACGAGCAGCCTGATCCCTCATTAGTAAGGTTTGTCTCAGTTGTTCTTCCTGGCGTTTACGAGCCAACATAGCTTCTTGGCTATCCCGTATTTCTTTTTCCGACTTCATTCGGCTCAGCTCCGCGGGACTTATTTTGGGCAACTTGTTGAACTGATTATGGGTTTCATGGATGGCAGGAGGTTTTCTTTGGCTGGCTGCGGACATAAAATTAGGATTGTTGTAAGCTATTGTAAGATATTACGCACCAAGGGCTTTTTGTGCCATTTCCGTTCGTTTCTTGACCGCTTTTCGAATTGAATCACTGAGCAATAGGTGTCTTCTGCGTTTCTTTGCTTCGGTCGTCATTGGCCCATTCGTCCCGGTGACAGCCTCGCTCGCGCTTGGATTGAGACGTTTCAACCCTCTTGTGGTCATTTGTCCAGAGCCGCTCGCCGTTGAACCATCCTCTGTTGATGTGCTTGTATGCGCTGCATCGGAAACAATTTTGTTGCGCTCCGATTGCCCCCATTTTGACTTCCAGTGCTCGAAACAGTCTATAGGGCCTCGCGCGTCGGCTGGTGTTGACTTCCGAATGGAATTGAAAGAGTCCGCTATTAGGACCCAATTAGCAGAGTATTGGTCGACAATCGATTTCAACAGTGCATCATCTTCGGCCGTCCAAACAAAGGGTGTCCGTTTACTTCCATCTTTATCTTTCAAAGAAGAAGAATGCAAAAGCTGGAGTGCTAGATGAGATGTACTACTAGTTCTTCCATCGAATAGTTCTATGAGAGAGAAAAATGAGAAAATATTCATCCGTTCGTGGGATAGCTACTCACCAGTGGAGCTTTCTTCGATATTTCGGGTAGCAGGTTCATCGAGAGGCGTGAGTGCTTGCTCTAAAGCAACCCACTTTCCGTCTTTCCATTGTTTGGCAGGTTGGAGGGGACCTATCAGTGTCGGTTTAGAGAACATGAAACGTCCCGTAGGATACACCTTCGTGTAAAGCGTGTCATCAATTCGCCTGTTTGGATCGTCTTTATCCAGTCGCTTCTCGCTTTTCTTTTTGCTCGTATCCGTCGGAGCTGGAGGTACAGGCAAATCGAGGAGCCCAAGAGGCGTGAGATCAGGGAAAAGGGACTGTATGTCAGAGGGATCGACTACTTCGGCATTCAGTGTGACAGGAGCATCTACACCTTCACTTAATACGTCCATGTCCAGGAAAAGATTGGCATCTGCTTGGTATGCAATCTTCTGCCGAATAGGATTGAGGTCAGACTTAGAAGGTTTGGTTAGAGCAACGGGAGGTTCGGCGTCTCCATTGGTGGATTGCGAACTTGACTTCGTCTCACAAAGAACAGGATTATTCGATGAATTCTTTAATCCACCTTCGGGTAACGAGCTTCCAGTAAAGTTCGCATAAGAATTTTCCATGCTTTGGTCTTCACTCGTCATCTGTCGTAGAAGATCCATTGTCGACTGCTCGTCAACTTCACTTTTGGGTTGTATGTCATTGGCACCATCTAGAACTTCTTCTAGTGCAGTTGCTGGTTCCAATGTGTCGACGACGTTGGTCTGGGGTTGGTCGTCTTGCATTTCTTCGTCGGAATCATAAGTAATGCCGAGAAGGGCATTCTTTGTCTCTGATGATTCCCTGTCGCCTGGATTGGGCGAATCGTCTTTTAATTGCGGAGGATGCCATTTCACTGTCACTCCCGCTAAGTGACGCTGTTCTGGTGTTTTTAGGGAATGCCATTCGAGGACAGCCGTAGAGAGATTATATGCTAGCGCTATCTTCCATTTTCTTTCTTCTCGAAAGTCGATCCTCATCCACTTCTGCATAACTTTGAGCAACAATACTTGGCAGTGAAAAGTAACTCATGCATACCATTTCATCCAATAGATAATCCCAGTGCGTCTTATATAGACTACCAATATTCCGTTGTTTCTTGGGTTGCCTAAAAGACCATCGGCCGTTTTCCTTGAGGTATTCTATTCTATCCAGGGTACGAATTAGTCGTAACTCGGTCATCGCCACCTATATAAAGGGTAAAATTAAGAAACCTAAAAGCCCTATTAGGTAGTACTTACCCCCCATTCCCGAGTGCTTAGACATTTACTTGCCTGGGAGACCTTTGTCCACACAGGATTGACTTTCAAAGTAGCGCTCCATCTATTCAATCCCAGAGGAAGCGTATCTTCTTTGTCCCGTTTGCCCTCTTTATCTTTGTCTCGTTTACGCCTTGTTGACTTTACTTTACGGTTAAAATCCGGGGGAAGGATGCTCAAGGGCGGCATGGCATACTCCGGCTTAAAATGCGAAGAATAATCGTTACTGGGTGGCGAGGATTGAAGTTCAGGTACTAGCTTTGTATCGATATCGAGATTGTATGACGTGTCTTCTGTGGTTTCAATGGGGGCAGGTATTAGGATTGCCGGGTGGATGCTAGGGGGTAATGGGATGTCTATTGGGATTCGTCTAGGTGGGCTTGAATGAACGACTGGGGAGCCTTCTTTGATACGTTCACCAGGTATGCTTTCGCTGAGAGACCGATCTACTGGTAGATCATCTTCCGTTAAGTGATCCATGATGTGCTCTTCCGTCTGCTCTTTTCGTAGAGCATCATTGGTTCGAGGAGACACAACCTCGTCACCATTCATTGCATTGGGTTCAGTCGATAAATTCACATCGTCCATAACTCCCTGGGATTGTTGTTCTTCGTCAAATTCGACATCCATAGAGGAGTCCTCAGTCTGCTTGCTTTCTGTGGCCTCCTCTCTTCGCAAGTCTTCTGAAGATTGTGCTAATAACGCGTCTTGGACACGGGAGGAGCCATTATTGAAAAGTGGTGATTTTGGAATATCGACAGATGAAGAACGAGACTTTGCAATGTCCATGTCAACGGAATGTTCTCTTACATCCCAATGTGAACTTGATGCACCGTGCTGACTTTTCGTATGCCTTTCTTGGTCTACTGGGAACGTAGAGGATCCAATTAAGTCAAGTTCATCGTGATCTTCGTCTGATTCTACTGTAAAATCTTTACCCGTCCTTTCGTCTAAGAGGGCATTGTTGCGTGGCGTGGACTTAGCTTCACCTGACGTTAGTGAAAAAAGGCCTTCGGAGCTGTTTTCTTAAGACATACCTTGAGTAGAAGACGGTGATAAATTTGTATCTACAGCACGAGACTGACTCCTAGTCGTACGCGTTGTGGGTCCTGAAGTACTATTTGGTGCAGAGGCGCTTGCTACGGGCATGTCTGCGAGAAATGGCAACTCTTCTTCTTTAAGATTGGAAATGGAATTATGGTCTACCCTACGAGCACGAAATTAGATAGTTTCGTCTCGTCAAGGATGCTCAGAACATACTCCGTTGAAAGTTCAAATCTCTGCAAAAATAATTGAAGTCCGTGGTCTTCTTGTTGGTCTGTATCATTCAACGAACTTCCTGCGTCTCGCTTGTACTGGATCAAGCTAAACAAGTCGCGCAATAATTCATTCCGGCGTTCTACAATGGAGCTTCATGTTGCTCAGTCTCATGAATTCATGAAAATCAATGAGATTTACTTTAGTTGTGCAAAGTTTTCTTGCAGTCGTTGGTCCTGAAATGCTTGGGGCATGACTGAATAGCCAGTTTTCACAAACCATCCACTGGTTCCCAAATGGGCTGCAGTCCTTCCAATTGTACTTGAAGACTTGACGACAAACCCTAGCGTTGGGTGGTTAGGGATGTTATTATAACCAAGACATTCAAATTCTGATGAGTGAAAGGTTCTATGTTATACACTGCGAATTGATGAATGCACATAGTTAAAGTATTATATAATATATAATATCTACGTAATCAATGTGTTATGTTTCGGAATTTGCCGGTGTATGAACCGGACTCGTTAGGAGCGTTTCCTATTAATATCCCTCATAATTCTAAAGGTATGTAGTCCAGCGCTCAACTCTTTACTATCATGCCAATTCTAGCCTACCTTAGCTTGCTTATCTGGGATTTTGGCCTTCTTTGCGATGCTTAAAACCGTACCCAGCCAATTTCTTGGCCGATGTACGCGTTATGTGCTGCATGAGCATCCTTCACTTCGTCCACCCAAATACTTTTCGCGCCATGACAAGTTAGCGAGCCCGCTCCTTGCTCGTCATCTTAGTAGCAGCGTACCGACAGGCAACAATCCTGCTTCAAACTCCTTTCCAAGAAACGACCCTGGATCACCCAAGGTTCCCCGTATTGCTTTAGGCTTATTGACGGCATCATTGGGATTAGGGGTTTTCTTCGTACGTTTGTAGTAAAATCTTCAGAACATCACTTCATGTCGTTCAAAACTGTCTCAGGCTAATAATAATGGATGGTTCTCACCCTCGACTTTGACTTATGGATCTTCAAAAGACATTCAAACTGCTATTAACGAGCTCAAGGCCGCCTTTCCTGGGCAAAACGTCGTTATTACGGATCCCGAGGCACTGAAAATTCATGGATCGTCAGAGCATTCTTACCACCCTGCATCGCCTCACTCAGTAATCGTTAGCTATTTCCTGATTTCATGTTATGCCAAGCGATATTTGACGATTTCTTAGGTTCGCCCGAATTCCACTGAAGATGTGGTAAAAGTCGTAAACATAGCTAGGTCTTATCGCATCCCAATCATTCCATACAGCGGTGCCACGAGTCTGGAAGGACATTTTTCTGGAGTACGATACCTGATTTTAATTACCTGATACTCTACTCATCGTCTTCGCCAAACAGTACCCCACCGGAAGTATCTGTCTGGACATGTCTGGCATGGATCAGATTTTGTCTATTAATGGTAAGAGGCTGCATGTACATGTTGTTGTATCAAATATATTAATAACCTTGTCGATTATGATAGTTGAGGACTCAGATATGATTTGCCAAGCCGGCGCTAGATGGGAAGACATAAACCACACCCTCAAAGAACGCGGGATACCATTATTTTTTCCTGTTTGTGCTTCTTTTGGTACTATATCTACTCTTCCTGACTCATTTACTCATCGTCTAGCTGGATCCCGGACCTGGTGCAGTCAGTTTGATGATAATCCGATCATGGTAATGACTCCTAATTTGATTGGTTAGACTATCGGTGGCATGGTTGGCACTGGGTGCAGTGGGAGTAGGTTATATTGAAATTTATTTATTTTTCTATTGCTCACCATTTTGGCGCAGCAAACGCTGTTCGCTATGGAACTGCAAGAGCTGAATGGTTCTTGAACTTGGTATGCGTCTCACCCAGTACTCTTTGTGAAAGTATCTGAATGTTTTCTCAGACTGTCGTTCTTCCAAATGGAAAGGTTATTCAGACCCGGAGAAGGGCTAGGAAGTCTGCGGCTGGTTTTGACACCACCAAAATCTTCATTGGCGCCGAGGGTACTCTAGGGATTGTGACTCAAGGTTTGTGCTTCTATTGCATTTGCTGTGCTTTTTGTTTTATTTCTGTGGCTGATGAATACATGACTTTCAGCCACCTTAAGATTAGCGCCTGTCTTACCAACTAAAGTCGCTATGGCCCAATTTCCAAACGTGGAGAAGGCTGTGAGTGCCGTACAAGAAATTCTCAATTCGCCGTATGGAGCTCACATTCGTAAGTCCTTTCTTCGTACATTTTCTCGGCCTCACACTTAAAAAGTGATATAGAATGTGTGGAACTATTGGATGATCACAGTCAGTTCGGCCCCGCTGATTCTCAGATATGCTGAATAAGAAAATATTTAGTGATGGCTGCTATCAACTCTGGGGGTTTAGTTGACAAGCCGTACCCAGTTGAAGATACTCTCTTTTTTAAAATTCAGGGCGATGTACAGTCTATCACAAATGCCTCTAAACTTGTACAGGATATTGTCAAAAAGCATAATAGCTCCAAGTTCAAGTTCGCATCTACCGATCAAGAAGCAGATGAGCTTTGGCAAAATCGTAAATATGCATTAATGTCCAGCCTCGCTGCTTATCCTGGCCTGCGGTGTTGGACAACGGATGTGTGGTATGTATGTTCTACCTACACTCGCTTATACTAACGCTTTAGATTTTTTCTTAGCGTGCCAGTGTCGCGTTTACCGCAGCTCGTACATGAGACAAAGAAAGACCTTCAGGAATGTGGTCTCCGCAGTACGATAGTGGGACATGTCGGAGATGGAAACTTCCATGCTCTCATCTTGTTCGACAGAGAGAAGGAACTAGAGGCGGCTAGTGATGCTGTTCATCGACTGGTTCGTCGCGCAATAGCTCTGGATGGAACATGTAAGTACTGTTTGCCATACTCAAATAAATTGCGATATATGACATATTTTCCAAAGGTACCGGGGAACATGGAGTAGGTCTCGGGAAAAAGGAATATTTGACAGATGAATTAGGTGAAAATACCGTTGAACTCATGAAAACAGTCAAGAAGGCAATAGATCCATTGAATATCATGAACCCAGGCAAGGTAACTGAAAACATGAGCTGTTATCCTTTGCCTGTATTCATTCCTCGTTTAGCTATATCCAGACGAAAGCGAAAGTCGGAAGCATATGTAACTTAAAAAGGTGGCGATGTAGGAGCTCGCATGTGTACAAATCTACATACTGTCAGTTACCTAGTAGAATACGTACACTAGTAATTCGAGACACTCAATTTGTTATGCATGATTCTCTCTACTATTTCATTATAAACTCTGCCCCAATAGCTTATAGTATCTACATTTCATACGCAGAGAAAAGGAGAGGAACTACGGTGAATGAGATGTCAAGGAGATACAAGTTGTGTCATGACAAGCAGTTGGCCTCCTCCGAGTCCATATGTATTTCGTACTGTGACGCTACACTGCAATTAAAATCCACCAATCCATTATCAAACAATTACCGATACTGATTTATCAGAGAGAATAACTTCATTATATTTATTATGTAAAGAACTTTATAGAGTATCAATCTATAGTTCGTGCACGAATAATCTCGAACTCTGCATCTTTTCCATTGCTTCCCGAATCTCCGTCTCCGCGAAAATTGCAGCTTCTTTGGCCACCGCCAACTTTTCCTCCAATTCATCTACAGTCATGAAACGTGTTTGTCCTTCATCTTCTACTAGCCCAATGGTATCGAAGCGGTGCAAAGTATTGCTGACTCGAGGCAAGAACCCGTATCTGTCCCAACCACCGTCGTTGAAAGATAAAACTGCCCTCACTGCTGCTGTATTGATATCTCGATGAAGTTCCTCCAATTTTGATAATTGTACTTCCATCCAACGGGCACGGCGTTCAAGCGCAAGGGTAAGGGCGGCTACCTCATCTTCCCTTCCTGGACCTTCTTCTCCATCATCCAAGAAATCATCACCTTTCAACATGTCTCGCAAAACACCGTCAAAAGAAGAGCTGTCATCCCAAGTGGTGCGCGGAAGCAGGCGCAAAAGATCAGAGATGGTTTGAGTAAGGGTCTCTAATAATTGCTGGAAAGACGAAACTGCATTGTCGATTGAACCAGATGGCATATTATTGGCAAATGACCCTCCACCAACTGATAGTGCTGATAAAGCATGAACCAAAGGTCCGTATTCGAGTGGCATTTTTGCAGGAGAAATGAGCCTTTGTACGTCAAAGAAAGGATGATGAACCAGATTCATTGTGGGGCAAGTAGCATCCATTTGCGCCAATAACTCCTGGACAGATGTCGGGGTTTGGCGCCTATCAAGCGATTCGGATCGAGAGTTAGATGAGCTAGAATCAGGAGTAGGATTAGCTCCACGGGATAAATCAGCGATTGAATTCTGGTCATCGTGTGGGTCTTCTTCTCTGGGTGTCTTCACGTTCTTGCCGATTGGTTTGCTTTTCTTGGGTTTCTTTGATAATAACGGAACTTGTGCCTCGGCGATTGGTGGTGTAGATACAGGTGGCTTGGTGGCACCGATTTTGGGAGAGGCCTTAGGCTGTTCCTGACGTTTGGTTTCTGAAGATACGTCCAAGCCTTTCGAGCCAGCTCGTTTCGACGAAGTTTTGGGTATGGCTTGTATTTGGGGGAGCGCTTTAGTTTTCTCTGATCGGCTGAAAGAGACGGCCTCAATAGTAGGACTAGTATTGGACTCTGGATGAGATTGAGGTATGGTTTTTGCTTGTTGAGATTTCAAAAGTATTAAAGCCTTTTCTTTTTTCTCTTTTTCTAGGGCCTTCTCCTTTGCCGCCTTCTTTTCTGCCAGCTTCGCTTCGGCCTTCTCTTGAGCTAACCTCTGTCTTTCGAGAGCCTTTTCAGCCGCGGCAGCCTTTTTAGCCGCCTTTCTTTCAGCTTTTTCGGAGGCCTTCAAGCCTGCTGAAGAAGAGGAGCGAAGAGGAGTTTCCAATTCCGATAAAGTGGGAGTAGTTTGCAGAGTAGTTTCACTGGTGCTTGGTGCAAGAGCGGGAAAATCCTCCGGGGATAGAAGAGTTGGTAAAGAGGGGACAGATGACGTGACGGGGACTAAACCGTCAAACAGAATGAATATCAGCGTTGCATTCCATTCAATCACGACACCAAGGGCAAGGGGAGGGAGATATATACGAATTACGTCGGATTTAGTTCTTGGTGCTTGAGTTCAATGCAACTGATGGAGGCGAGAAAAACTTGCGGTATGGATCATTGACGGTGGTAGAAATTCCGCACTGAGAAAGCACGGCACTCGGTACACTGACCTCCCTCCCCTTAAAATGGGACAAGAAAAACTCACCCTGAGCGAAGGTGTTGCGTCCATCTGTATTCATATTATTCTGTTGTGCTTGTAATATAGCAGGCGTAGGTGAAATCCTTTGGGGTACAGGAAGTCCTGGAGGTGGGCCATACGCAAAATTACGGTCATTGGGGGCAACAAAGCTTGCTGACATAATTGCAGGATCCTCAAAGGGTTGGCTTGATCTGAATTGAGCTGTATGGGATTCTAAATAATTAGCATATAGAACGAAAAGGTGGATAAATTCAAGCCAACTCACCCATACCATTCCGCGCATTATTTTCCCTTTCTTGACTGGATTGTATAAATTTACGCAACTGTGCTTCACTAAGGTTTCCGTCAACAGCTTCCAAAAGACTTTGCTGGAACATAGGTGGTGCATGTGGTTGCATTACGTGCACTGTGTGCGGATTGGATGAATGAAGATCTGGTAAGCCTGGAGGCCAGAGATGAGGACTATCAACTTCCTGCTGAGCCATATAGAATGGCTGGACATCATTGTTGTAGGTCAATGAGGAAACAGAATGGAGTGGGGACGATGTGGCCGTGTTTGAACTCTGCCGTCCACGAGCAAATCCAAAACGGGAAACCTTACGTTCTTCATCGACTGGGGAATGTTGGGCTCTCTGCAAAGGCGAAGAATGCGACGAGGAAGCATCTTGCAGATCAGAAAACGGATTGAATGACCCAAGATAACTTGCACCCCTAATATTCTTGTCGGAAGAACCTGAAGATGATCTTGCAATTGAAGCATCATATATAGGATGGTTTGCCAAAGAGTATCCCAAAGCTGGGGATTGCAGATAGGGAGGGCCGTTTCGGAGGGCAGGAAAGGCGTCCATATATCCTCCGTGGAAAGGAACGTTGGATGTTATATCGAAATTGGGAAGGTTCTCGACAGACTCCGCTTCATCCGCAAGCTTGGGATCAAGATTGAAACTGAATGATCCATCTTCACCACTCAATGTCTGAAGAGTGCGGTCAAAATCTGGGAAAGGGCTGAACAAGGATGACATAGGAAGTGCCGAGTCTCGCCGCGCTTTTACGTCGTCCAGGAGCGCACGGGCAGCCGTCGACATTTGGTATGTTGTCTGTGAAGCAATGAGAGGTGTCTGTGGAGACGCTGTTTCGGCTCGAGGGGGGCGACTAGGAGAAGATATTCCGGGAGGGGCAGATAATCCAGGAGGTCCAGATAAGCCAGGTGAAGCCGGCAATCCAGGAGGGACGAGTGGAGCATTCGCTAACTGAGAAGATGCTGGGCGTATGCTCGCAGGTGGTATATCAGAGGACTGCGGGCGACTTGATGTAGCAGACGATTCCTGCGAACTCGCGGCACCTCCAGCTCCCGTATTTGTTTCAATTGCAGATGCAGCAGGCTCCTTCTGTTTGACTCCTCTTTCTTCACCAATAATGTCTGTAGGAGCAATAGCCTCGCTAATCGCAACAGCAGGTGTGGACGGACGAGAACTAGATGCAAAGTTGGTCTTGCGCTCTGTACTAGGTTTTCCTTGACTTATTTTGCTCTCCAGAGTCGTTGAAGCTGCAATGCTCGGCACAGTACGGGAGGGCCTCGTCGTCGTGGTACGCCGCTGCTGCCTGGCAACCGTGGTGCTAGAAGTATGGACACTTGCACTTGCATTGGTGCTTAGATTCGTAGACGAGCTACTAGCTGACCCTTTTTGGGCCCAAGAAGCAGCCCGGGGTAAACCTGCTGTAAAGAGATCCTGCTGTTAGCTCCCTCGTTTTGCAAGTAGCCCTGTGCCTGACTCACCATCCTCGTCCGCCTTTTTGGTGATCGTGCGTGTTCTGCTTTCCGTAGCTTTGATATGGTGCTTTCTGAAGTAATTCTATATATGAATAACTCGGTCTTACTTAGAAAGGAAATAACTTGCAGAGTCGCTAAATCTTCTTTCGTGAAGCAATCCTTTTCGTCTCCCCATTCATGAAGATTCATGCAGCTATGATCGCTACATTGTACCCCACGAAGAAAGGCCATGCAATATTTTGTGGTTCCATAGCTGGCTCTCATGACTTCGCGCCCGCCCCCAGGAGATGACGTCCCATCGACAGCCGCGATGGCACGCGCAGCATCCTCGCGACGATGATAAGTGATGTATAAACCGACGACAGGCCCACCACCTCCAGGCGAATTGCGTTTTACAAGGAGTATTTTTGTTATCTTGCCGTATTGACCGAAGTATTCATTGGAACGCAAAGTGGGTATCAGCTGTGCAGAACCAATATATTAAAAAGACCAAAAAGGATCGATACTTTTTGACACCAACCTCTTCTTTTGCGAAGCGCGGACCGATTCCAACGACATACACAACATTCCTTTGAACAACGCGAACATTGGCAAGATGACGCCGGCCAAGTGCTTCCAGATCTTTCCTCTCGCGGTCCCTCTGTTTCTTTTGCTGAGTAAGGCGCTTATGGCTAGATGCAAAGGAAATTATAACTGTATTCAGATCTCGGGCGAAGAAGTAAAGAGAAGGTTACTCACTCCTGTGTTGCGATTGGCTTGAACTCGACAGCATCATCTGTATATATTCTACGACATGCCGGACAACGCTTATTCAAGTTTTCCTTTATATGATGCCAGCAAAAGCGACAAATCTATTCACGTCTTTGTAAGTAATTATTCTCTACGAAGACGGAAGCACGAATTTACCTGGTAACCACAGATGCACGGTTTGAAATTGAGATCGGAGATATCCATTTCCTCGAGGCAAAGAGGGCATTCTGCATCCTCCTACGTAGATTCAAACATTAAATTTAGTAAACAAACAATAATCACAGAAAGTGGCGAGCATTACCGCTTCATCGTCACTCCAGTACGCGTCCTGGACGCCAGCCAGGACATGAGATTTGGATTGGTTGGCAGAAAAGGTAGCATGCACTACAGGGGCTGGAAGAGAGTGATGAAGCCTCGTTGTAGACATTTGTATAGTATTTCGCAGATGTGACACTGTTCAACACAGAGAAGATGATTTGACACTGCAGCGGATTGAAAGAAACGCGGTCCCAAGGGACAATGAGGCTCAAAGAACTGCTCAGCAATTCTTTCCCACGTTTGCTGCTCAATGATTGTCCTTGCTTGCCGGTATTTGTGTAATCAAGATCTACAAAGTTGATAAGATAAGATAAAGTTTGCAAAATTGAAGGACTACTAATCTCCAGGTGTTATTAATCACCTTGAATACGTGCCACGTACACTCCCCGCTACTTATTCAAATCTATGGCTTCAGAAGGCATAACTAAATCACTAGGAGAAGTTTCTCTGTGAGCTACTTTTTTTTTCCATGAAGAGTGTCTCATCGATAACAATGATCAAAGCAACACAACAGCCGATCAGGCAGGAGCTGCAGGACAGCATGTCGCAATATCTCATGAGCAAATAGTAACACCCTGGGATGTGCATGGAAGCGTATCGAGCGATGGAAAGCAACAAGCTATTGACTACGATAAACTTGTCGATCAATTTGGAACCCGCCGAATCGATGAAAAGGTGCTGCAACGATTCGAACGCTTGACCGGCCATCGCCCCCATGTCTTCCTTCGTAGAGGGATGTTCTTTTCTCACAGGTCGGAGCACGATCTTTAATGTTTCGTTTATTGCTACTGATATTTATTTATCTCATAATGTAGAGAATTTGACAGGATTCTTGATAGATATGAACAAGGAAAGCTATTTTATCTTTATACTGGAAGAGGGCCAAGCAGCGATAGCATGCATCTTGGACATATGGTGCCCTTTGTTTTCTCCAAGTACGCTGACCCATTTTTCACCTGCTACATACCTTTGTAATACCCGTGTCAGATGGCTACAAGATGTTTTCCAGGTCCCCATTGTAATTCAGTTAACAGGTACAAAATTCTTTCTTCTATTCACCGAGGAATAAAGAAATGACTTGCCTCAAAATAAACACAGACGACGAAAAATTCCTTTTCAAACATGAATTAAAACCGGAGCAAACAAAATTGTATTCAAGACAGAATGCAAAGGATATTATTGCTTGTGGATTCGACCTCGAGAAGACCTTCATCTTTAGCAACTACGAGTTCATGGGTGGGATGTTCTACCAAAACGTTTCACGAATCTCAAGGCAAATCTCCTACAACCAAGTCAAAGCAACCTTTGGCTTCAACGAATCGTGAGTAATGTATGTGACCTTTTTGAAATAAAACCAATGGCCATTTATCACAGGGATAACATTGGAAAAGTCCACTTCGCTGCCATCCAAGCAGCGCCTGCCTTTTCGACGACGTTTCCTCAAATATTTGGCACTTCATCTGATATTCCGTGCTTAATTCCATGCGCTATCGATCAAGACCCTTATTTTAGGTTAACTCGCGATATCGCTGGCAAACTAAAGCATCCTAAGCCAGCACTCCTTCATTCAAAGTTCTTTCCTGCCTTGCAAGGGCCTCAGACAAAAATGAGCGCAAGTGATTCAAACAGCAGCATTTTCATGACTGATAAGCCGAATCAAATCAAGAACAAGATCAGAAAGCATGGCTTCTCCGGTGGACAAGAAACTGAAGAAGAGCATAGGCGCCTAGGCGGCAATACTGATGTGGATGTCAGTTATCAATATTTGACATTTTTCTTGGAGGACGATGAAGAGCTTGAACAGCTTGGCAAGGTATTCCCCCCATTGATCTCTTGCTTTTAATGTGTCTCTTGAACATTTCACCGTAGGATTACCGAGCGGGCACGCTCTTGACTGGCCAGTTGAAAGATAGATGTATAGAGTTGCTTCAGAAATTTGTAGCAGAGTTCCAAGAGGTGTATAAATCTCCTTTCGCACGGTTTTTTTTTTTGCAATAATTGACCATTTCAATTATTTTTTTCAGAGACGGGGTAGGGTCACTGAGGAGGAGGTTAACAATTTCATGGATTCTTCACGGAATATCACATTATCGATGTCGAAAAGTAAGCCAGCACCAGAGGCGTCTGCATAGATTGACGAAGGCGTTGGAACTTGCTTTTTACATGGATCTTATTAGTTACAATGATCAATAAATGTAATGCAGTGATTTGTGGTTGTCCATTCTTTAAGTTCTATTATACGTCGAGTCTTCCTTCCACGAGAAAAGAGGCTTAATGGCGCCTGGTGTCCAGTTGTCTAAAGCTTGAAGTGTTGCTTTACCCCAGTCGAACGATTCGTGTTCATCTCGGTCTTTGGGACCGTCAATAAAGATGATCAGCTTTTCACTTGTGGCCCTAATAAAACCCGCATCAATGCTCTGTTTTACCAGGGTGCGAAGAGGTTCCCAGAAAGAAAGAACGTTGAGCAAGATAACAGCTGAGATTATTATAAGTCATGATCAGTTATGTCATGAATGGTGAAACAGTTGACAAACGTTTATCATGAATCCCAAGCTGAGACCAGGTCGTTACTTCTAGCACCTTGATAACCAGCAATCAGTTCAGGTGTAGTCATATAGAGGGCGTTCAGTGTCCTTACTTCTTCAAATGTGCCAAATCCTCCGGGTAATCCCACAAAGGCTTCTGCCCTTTTCGCCATCTCTACTTTTCGCTCATGCATGGAGTCCACGACGATCTATAGTAGACAATAATCACTTCTGTAACCTGCAATAATCTCGAGGGCGCGTGACGATGCACAATGAACTAACCGTTTCTACCTGGAAAATATTATCATGGTTATAAAATTGATTATAGGTTATTTTCAAAATTCAAACACACCTTCTCCCTACCGACTTCGTTCAAGTGTACGTATACGTCCTTGTCGTTCACTTTGTCTTTCTCTCCACCAGCTGCAACCATTGCGCGAGGTATGACACCAATCACGTCCCCCTCCTTTTTCAAGACTGCGCCGGATACGATACCCATGATCCCTTTTGATCCTCCGCCATAGATAAGCGGTCGCCCATCGGCTGCTAATGCTCTACCTAATGCTAGATATACCCAAGAGCAGTCAGCCAAAGTCAAAAAAGAGGTATACTAAAGAATCCATCTGGTACTCACATTCAGCTGCGGCTGTAAAAGCGCGATGGCGGCCAATGGATGATCCGCAATATACTGCTACGGCTGGCTTGCTGGCTGGCATAGATATGAGTAGTGTGGGTGAGAAGGCAGTGGGGAGAGTGATGCGATTTGCAAAACAATGAGGTTTATTTATATGAGCAGAAGGTAGTATCTTACTACGCGGCGGCGCGCCATTACTACGTGACTCATAGCAAACATTTGACGGAGCACTCGGTGAAAATATCATCACCGCGTCGTATTATTTACGCGAAAACTGTATTATGCAACAAGATATGACGTATACGTACCAGTTACTGCTGTAACTAGGTTTTCTTTTCTGCCTCTTGTTCTGTAAAAACTTGAATAAATACTGGTGTGGCTCCGGGAGATAGTATTTGTCCTCAGCAACCTTCAGAAGGTGAACCTTTCGGCAAGCCTAGCAAGCATCTACCAGAGCTTCGAGGAGTAAAGCTTGTTTGCTTGTTATCTGCGCCTAGGAGGACCTTTCGGGCGAGCGAAACGTTTTGTGCTTCCGTCTTTGGCTTCGTTGTTTGTTACGCCTAATTCTTCCTTCAAAAACTTCTCGTCCAGCTCTTTTGTGTCAGACGTCTCGATCCTACGAGAAGCCATGGTGATAGGTACCGATAGGGATGAAAAAATCCTTTGAGCAGTTTGATAGGTTGAAATTGTCCCGGTCGAGTACAACATGCGGTACTTGACGGAAGATGTAGAGGGGCAGGAATAAATGAAGACTGTAGATTCCTTTTAGTGTCATCATGGATGCCCATGGGTAGTATATGTTCGTGACCTTACCAATATCGCGGACATCATCATGTGTCCATGCAAAAAATGCATAGCATGGATCAGAGGAAGGCAAAGAAGAGGCCAGAGAATTCGCATGAGCGTCCCCAGTATGATGCAGTATAAGTTTCTCATCATGATCAATGGTCTACAAAGTGAAAAAATACTAATTTCATGGTCAAGGTGCATTGAAATAGGAGAGAAACTTACGGTGACGACGACAGCGCTACCCTCGCTTTGTCCCAACTGTACCAGAGCTTCTTCGAGTTCTTCCGCCCACCGAAATCCCACCCCCGTTCCAACATGACTAGCCCGAGCCCTGCTTCCTTCGTAAGAAGCTGTTTTACTTTCAGAAACGCGTAGATCAGCTATCTCTTGTTCTCGTTTGGAGAGTGGGTTGGGGGCAGCTGAATGGCGAAGATGAGCAGCGTACGCCTCCGGCGTTAAATCACTCTTTGAAGTCGCAAATATAGCATCCGTGAAAAGTGTAGATCCCAGGGATTTAAGAAGGGAAAGGCGGGTAGATGCGTATAACATCTGCAGCAAGCTCGTAAGTCATCTTCCTTGAGGTGCAAGCTCCTATTTGAGTACCTTATCGCGAACTTGAGCTGCATCTGGTACATAAGAGATTGCAATCCAGTCTGACGATGGGAAGTCGAGTTTGGCCAGGATATAGGCTGGTTTATCAGGATATAGAATATCTTCCTCTTGAAGGTGGCTCAAGTCTTCCTCGAAAGAGCCTCTGATGGGAATAGACAGATCATGTACGAGAGATTCTAAGTCGACATAAGACAAAGACAGGTTCAGGATTTAAGAACGAACGTACCATTATTAATGGATATCTTTATAAAGCGAGTTGACCTTGCTTGTACAGCGTCAGCGAATGCAGAAGCAAGATCAGGAGAAGCAGTGATTCCAGAGAGAGCGGACATGAAAGAATGATGTAACAAGGAAAGGTGCACTGCTTAGTTTGGACGTCCATGTCGTCGCCTCCTGTAAGTCCAGCATATGTCCCGTATCAAGCATATAAGGTTCGTTTACTCTCTTTACTCTGGCATCTACATCTTTCTTGATATCCAGTTCTCCAGTCAAAGAGACATTCACGGAACCTTTCCAGTTCAAATACGCTCTTAACCCCGAACCAATCACCCCCACCAATATCAAGACCTCGTACATCCGCAGATAACCACCATCCTCCTCCAAGGCTTGCTCTCAACGATGACAATGACGGCGACCATGGCTCTTCTATGGCAACGACAACTGCTCCTGGTAATGACGACGAAACGGTGGAACATGTATCAATACCCGTGTTATCTCTGACTCCAGTAGTAGTCGATTCCAACCCTGAACTTTCTGTGATTGAACCACCTCCATCTAGCATAGTAGAATCCGTATCTTTACGGCCAAATCCTCTCGACTCTCCCCGAAGTGATCATCCGTCTACTAGTTCACAGACACCAGCCAAGAAGCCTACCACGTTCCGTCGTTTGCAGCCAAAGAGTCCTCGCTCCGGTCAATCGACCGTTCATTCTCGCAGCACCTCTAGTTCATCCTCGCTTTCTTTCATACCAAGCACAAGTCCAGTTACTAGTGAGGCTCTAGTTAACCCTTCCGCTCCATCCACGCTTGTTCACGTTCCTACAAAACTCAATAATGAAATCACCTCTATTCCTTCTCCTGTTCCCACTCCTCCTTCTCCTTTGCATGCCCCTAAAGCCGAGAAAACCATATCGCAGACCAGTCAGAAACTGTCTGCACCTCCTACTCCGTCTTCAGATGTTATTTCAATAAAGCAAACGTCTTCAACTTCAACTTCAGCGCATGATGCCGAGATATCCATCTCCCTTAAATCCCCACAGGCAACCTCGTCATTGGCATTGTCAAGAAAGTCTGCTCCTTATCGACCAGGTTTCCAACCTAAAGGGGTTTATAGGCCTCTCACCGACGAATTTCTCGCCTTACGCCAGTCAATTCATGATGGTGAAAGTGATGGGGGCATGAAACGAGTGGAGCGCACCAAATTGGAGAGAAGACTCGAGAAGCTTATTTCCCTTCACTTTCCCCTTCATAATACCGCAGAGCATGCTAAAGAGACTATCGAGCATGCGGTTAAACCAAATCCTGTAATAGCGGGACGCAACAAGAGTAGGATCTCATTATTTGGATCATTCAAAAGTTTGAGCATACAGGATGCTGGCGATTTTTGGAAAGAAGTCGTATCTAACGGATTAGGAGATCAAAGCAAAGCAGAGGTCCGAGGTCGGGATTCTGCGTCTGCTTGCTGTTCTATCTCTCAGGTTCTGATCAATATCTAGCTACTGAACAACGTATAACACCATGGCAAGACGACACTTCTTCTACCAAGTGTCCACTTTGTCTGTGAGTTGACATTTCACACTTTCATCCTTCTCTTCGCTGACGGCATACCCAAGTGCAGCCTTTCATCCTCTTACCAATCGTAAACACCATTGTAGGCTTTGTGGGCAAATTATTTGTTCGCTACCAGTCAAATTTCCTCAGCGCCCAACCCCTTGCTCTATACTGTTTGTAGTTGACGCAAAGACACGGCAGATCGAAGAAGTTGGTGAAGGCGTCGATTACGGTGTGAAAAAGAGGGGGACAGATGATGGCACTGGGCGACAAGGAAGGCAAGAACAAGAGGATAAGTTTCTCAAGGGCGTGCGCATATGTCGGGAATGCCGACCTGTGCTCTTGTGAGTCTTATCTTCCTTGATTTATTGTGCATCCACGAAAGAATCATTAGACGGCAACAATATTATCAGCAAGCACGTAGTGTGCCATCTTATGTGCATCTATACGAAGTATGTTGTCAAATAGTTTCTCGGAACCCACCTCACGATGTCATTTGTCAGGACTTCATCAGTTTAGAAACCGAGATTGAAGAATCCCTCCCCAAATTTCAGGAATTACTTATGAGCCTGAAGTGCGTATTCTTGAAGTACGGCACTTTTCTACTGAAACTGAGTAAAAACTTTTTGCACTGTAGTCACCATGATCAACCAACAAAAGAAGCTTCTGCTGCGAGGAAACGGTTGTTGGAATCTTTTGCGCAGTACGATAAATTATCGAAAAGGATTCGTGCATTACCATGTACGAATGGACCAGGAAGCTCTCAGGATCGTGTCCAAGCGGCCATCCTGACTCGTGCGAACCTCTTTCTGCAGAAAAACATGTTCCCCCTCCAGGTACGCATTTTATATGACGATGTCATAATACAATAATTTTAACCATTTGCTCAAGTCACTACCCACACCTCAAACCAGATCTAAGGATCCCAATGTTTCCAAATCTCCCGGAAAAGTGGATGCTGCGGAGACCGTAGTTTCTGATTTGGATTCTACTCTTGCGCGTACCTTACAGCCTCTGATTGAGCAGGAAGCTTTGCTAGAATCATTTGTGGAAGAGGCCCAGATGCAGAGAAAGTTTGAAGATGTCAAAACCCTCAAAGTCAACCTCGCAGAGATACGTTTGGAAATAGAGAGGCTGGTCTCGGAAGGAAGTCAGTCATAAGGGAGAAGCTCATCATCATCTTCCAGTCACGTCCTCACGAATTACATGTTCATAGATTATATGGGGTCCTTAAAATATATTGCGTCATAAATTTGTTCAATTCTTGGAGGTCTTGCGTTGATCTAGTGTGCACCTTGCGGTTCAGTGCATTTTGTGAGAGTTTCTATAAATACGGCGCGCATGTACATGTCCCTCGACTCGGGACGTTCCCTTCTTCGGGCTCTTGCTAATACTTCCGTCTCAATACATTCGAGGTTGCACCAATCTCACCAACGTTGATTCGTTCCAGATGCTGGGTTCCACTAACCATTTTATAATGGAGTCCTTTTCTTTGAAATCGTCAACTTTCTCTGACATTTAACGCCAGCGGCTTCATCGTTGCCTATAGTAGTAGTATGCAAGGGATGATGAAAGGTTAAGGCGCTGTTGACGACTCACTAATACGTTTTTTGACCTGCTGGACAATGGATATTACACACGGTGTTGTTATCGAGGCAATAAGGCCGTGCCATGTGCGGGGCGTCTTCTTAGTCTCACACACTGGCAATTTGTCAGGTCTCGCAATGTTCGCAGATTATATATGAATGGGCTTCATCCTCGAATATCCTAACTTCTCTCGTTTCGCTCATATTGGTGTGTATATCCTAGTTTCTTCCTTTTGGACAATATTGAATGAACACATCTACTGCCCTAGCTGGTGTATGCGACGCTTTGCAGTGATCTTATGCCTCTCGTGCTACAGCGTTTTGATTGCCGGAAGAGAAGAGAGGCGACAACCACTACCAAAGGGTGGCCATGAAGACCCACAAGAAACTGAGGAACATGGATCAGGCAGGCCCACACAAACCACGTCATTCTCATCCCCCAATATAACGACTGTTGTCCTTGTCACTACCGCAACCGCCACTCAAACCGTTTCTCCTTCAGCTACTGGAATTACATTTCAATTCAATGATCTTCCCAACACAACTGTATGCAACAGCCTGCTACTGTCATGGCTATACTCTAGTCAGGAAGTAGTCAACATCACGATAATTGTTCAGAGTTCTACTAGAAATTTCACAAACCCACCCTTAATTTCCAGTGCGCTGCCACCTTCACCATCAGAAAACATTACTACCGTGACCACAGATGCTCTTTCAATCGCGGACAATTTCAGATGGTCTCCGGTTAACGTGAACGTTGGGTGGTATATTGCAAAAGCATTTGATACTCCAGCTACATTGAACATTTCAACTATTTCAGCACCCTTTCATGTGAACCCAAGCGAAGATACAAGCTGTCTGAATCAGGCTAACGAAGTTAGCACGAGTGGGTCGACAAGTCCGACAAGAACAAGTACGGTCACTGTTTCTTCCAAATCGAGCATACCTGCAGGAGATATTGCTGCGATCGTTATTGGAGGTATTGCGGGCATTCTCTTGTTGGTCGCATTTATTTTCCCGCGATGGCGGAGGCACAAGCTTGCGCAACAGAAAGAAGGGCGACCACATCTGCTGTATTAATTCTGACGAGCTTGCTGGATGTTGATAGTGTATTAAAATAGGGAATACAACATGTTATACAATAAAACTACTTATAATAACAAACATCTTGGCTATACCGACAGAAAATGCACACACAAAACGATTTAAAACAAAATACGAATCCCAAACTAACGACCAAGAGAACCCATGAAAGTAGACAAGTCCAAGCCGCTGTACTCATCTTCTGTAGGCAAATCTTCTAACCCTTGTAGAACATCTTTCTGAGAAAGAGGACCAGACGCAGCCTTTGCCTTTGCCTTTGCAGCTGCAATAGCATCTTCCTCTTCACTTGTACGTCGGAACAAGTCCAATACAAGGTCAGTATCCATGGATGCTAATCCGGAATTTTGTTGTGTAACGACGGAGTTGGCTATATTCAATTTGAAGCGTTGTAAGCTGGTTGAAAAGTCGAACAGTCAGCCTCAAAGTCATAGTCAAGTCAGAAATATATAACTCACCCCATAATTTTTTCTTCAAGCGTGCCCTTCGTAATTAAACGATAAACATTAACGACTTTCTTTTGACCAATTCTATGGGCACGATCCATGGCTTGCAGGTCCTTCATAGGATTCCAGTCATGTTCAACGAAGATCACTGTATCAGCTCCGGTTAATGTCAGTCCTAAGCCACCGACATGAGTCGTTAGGAGGAGACAATCGATGCTTGGGTCAGCATTAAATGTTTGAACAATATCATGTCGCTTATTAGCATCGGTGCTGCCATCAAGCCGCATATATGTAACTGAAGGCATATGCGACTTGAATAAATCCTTTTCGATGATATCGAGCATTTGTTTCATTTGGCAAAAGATGAGGACCCGATGTTGCGAGAAAGCGCTCTGGTTGTCAGACACCGTGTCTATTAGTTCGGATTTTTGGGTTTCGGCACTGGCACTGGGGCCTCCGCCAATGCCACAGTCTACCAAGAGTTGCCTGCAAAAAAGGAAGATATATGGGTATCATACATACAAGAGTTAATAGCTGACTTACCGCAGTGCAAGTAGTTTCGGTGCGTGTTGAATATCATGCAAATCGTTAGCACCACTTGAATTTCCAAAGGCGGATGCAATTGCTTCTTTATTATCTTTGAGAACGAGAGCGGGGTGGTTGCAGAGTTTCCGTAGATATTGTAGAGATTGGAAGACATGTGGTTGCGCGGCATCTGGACTTTCGTTTTTGTTGGAGGCGACATTGTCCGTGGCCGACATGCTCGCTTTCGATTTTGCGAAGTCGTCGTATAAGTTCTTTTGAAGATCAGATAGATCACAATAATAGTCTTGGATAATTTTCGGCGGGAGATCATTGAGGACATCCTCTTTCAAACGTCGAAGCAAAAATGGTAGAACTTGCTTGTGAAGGGCTTCAAGAGCCAGAGCAGCTGCTTCACCATTTTTGGCTTTGCCATCCCTATTTGAAAGTATAGGCTTGCCGAAACGCTCGTTGAAGGATGTCTCTGTGCCAAGGAACCCAGGCATGAGAAAGTCGAACAAGCTCCACAATTCGAGTACGTTATTTTGAATTGGCGTTCCAGATAAAATGAGGCGATGCTGGGCTTGAATGTTTTTGACCGCTTTCGTGAGTTTTGTTTTCGAATTCTTGATTACATGACCTTCATCCAAAATACAGTAAAGCCATCTATGTCCTTCCAAATTTGCAATATCGTTGCGCACAACCTCGTAAGAGGTTATAACAACGTCATAAGATTGTAATTTCGTGAGCAGGCGCGAACGTTCTCTCGAATTGCCGGTGTAAAGAACGGGTCGCAAGCTATCGGTGTACTTTTGTATCTCGTAATACCAGTGCCCTGTTAACGTCGGTGGGCAGATAATTAGAGAAGGCAGATGCACTGCATCGGGAGATCTGGTTTGCTTGAACTTCTCAGCTCGTTCGAAATGTTTGCTGGCTAGGATGCATATTGACTGTAGCGTTTTTCCGAGTCCCATGTCTACTCGACGTGGATCAGAGTGAACAATTTGGTAAACAGGCGATGAAAACCTTACCGTCACATAAAATGCCGTGTAACTGGTACTTGGCCAGGAAAGCAAGCCAGTTGACACCATCTTGTTGGTACTTTCTGAGCTCGGCCTTCACTTTGATAGGCAAAATATATTGCTCCACTTTAGACCCGTCAAGTAACTGGCTAAGAAACTCCCTTTCGGTTTCGCGGCGCTTGAGAAGATCTTCAGGAAATCCTGGAGGATCAGGCAGTCCGACCTTTGAGTAAATACCCAATCAGATAGAGTCCAAAGAAATTGATGAATCCCCTGTGTACTGACCTCCAGAGGTACCATTTTAACTAAAGAAGCAAATATATTCGTGGCGGTAGAGCGAATATCCTCGTCTGGATCACTCATACGTCCGAGGATTGGAACGACCATGAATATCACATAAGGAAGTGCTTTGATATCGAGGCGATTGACGATATCTAAAAGAGTGGAGGAAGTCAGATTGATTGATGGGACATGATATAGTGGTGAATAAAGAAAAAGACTAACGGTATACGAGTTCGGTAGTGCCTTGTCTATTCTTCAAGACCAATGGATCTTGTATGCGAGGAATAATTTTCTCGATGACATGCCGCATTGCTTGCGGCGTCATTAAATCGCAGATAGTTGAAAAACAACGCGCTGCAGCCTGCCTTATGATTGCAAAACGGCTTTGTAACAGTAGGTCAAATAGAGGGAAAATCTCATAGAACTTGGGCCAAAGTTCTTGATGGAAAGTAGGGATGATGTCCTGTAAGACGCTGAGAGAATCGATGACATCTTGACCGTGCTGCTTCTCGATCATCGTGTCAGATGCTTCGGCTGACTCTGCATATATATTTCATGAGATTGATAGTGTCAATATTCAGAGGAGAAAAAACGCACCGGATTGGCAAGCACTCAACAGTCCTCCTGCCATAGATTGCCACATGCTAGGGATTACCTCCAATAAACGAGAGCCAAATTTGGCAGACAGTTGTTCGAATGCTTGACCTGCGCCCCTTCGAGCAAGTTGAGACTTCTTCGTGTCCGGCAATTTATCCAGTTCCTTGTCGGTGGTGCCACTCTTGGAAACAATCGAAGCTTTAAGCCCTTGGAACGACAGGATACCGTCTGTGACCTTACGGTGGTGGTCAAATGTTGGAGTTTGCTCAACATCTTGACAAAGGAAGGTACAAAGGTTCTTAACGATTTTCTCCGGAGGTTGTGAGATT
>Ga0247779_1000096_pt1 | contig 71170 bp, 102 predicted proteins | sample UWRJL221509R5_FD_179925 | JGI IMG/M metagenome (GOLD analysis project Ga0247779, IMG submission 179925) | Plant litter microbial communities from Arlington Agricultural Research Station in Wisconsin, United States - UWRJ-L221-509R-5 | ecosystem: Environmental > Terrestrial > Plant litter >... | reverse complement strand
ATCGGGATCGGACGGTTGAGTTCGGTCAGAAGATCGTGGCGGACGTTGATTTCATCGCACAAGATGGCGACAGTGATCAACTCTCCGTCCACCGGGAAATAGCGCAGATCAAGAGCGGCACTGCGCACATCTTTGTTGTGAATGACCGTCGTCCACCCTTGGGCCTCAATCATGGGAAGACCCGCTTGGGATTTGATAATGCGATAGGCCAGACACGGATTATCTTGGGTCATCTTGCTACCTTCCTCAGCGTCTCTATGTTCGCCACAGATGCGTCGATTGCGGCCTGCAATGTGCTGTGACGCTTCGGGCTTTCCACGCCGTAGTTGACGATGAACGCGCCGGTATGTGCCCGATAAATGACGGCCAACTGATCGCCATCATGATCATAGATCGCGGCGGTCCTCCCCGTTCCACCTGTACGGACCCCGATACTCTTCCCAAACATATCTTTCAGCGTGTAGTACGCCGATTCGTCACGCCGCTTGATCGACAAGTCGTCGAGCGCCTGAAACCACGCGAGCAGACTGTGTTCATCCCGAATCATTTCGTCGCGACTGGCAAACCATGCGCTCTTGCGATACGTGGTCGGTCGTCCATACCATGCCCGACGGAACGGAATCCAGCCGAAGAACTTGTATGTCTTGATGCCATTTCCGTTATCTATTTCGTGATAGATGACGGCTACCTCCGCAGCCGCCTTATCCCCGAGCGGAACCCACTCCGGTATCTCAGCCCGGTTGATTCTCAAACATCTTCCGCACCAGACTGGCCCTAGAAGGTCTTCTACGTCAGAACGGTGGTTCATCACTAAATCTCCACGGCCCTAGCTCCATTGGACGCAGGTCTTTCTGCTCTATTGCGCTAAACATCACGCCGTGGTGCTTCTCGTGATATTTCTCCGGTCCAAAGTCCATCTGATAGGCCCAGCCCTTGAATGTTACGCGCCGTGTCTCGACATCGACGACAGCCAGCACGTAGATGTGTGCTTTCCCCGCTCTCTGTGTCTTGACCATCAAGCGCCCATCCTCACGCGGAGTAGCTTTGATGTCTACTCTCAGCCCGCCTGCGGTTAGAAAGTCCGCCCCGTCATCGCCCGACTTCTTGGCGCGACGATCCATCGGCAAACCTGAGAGTCGCTCAAAGGCATCCTCAGCAAGAACCCCGATAATGTCTCTATCGGGGAGCACCTGAACGGTTGAGCGGGTTGTGTCGTCATGGATTCGTGTTCGTGAGGCGGCCAGATCGTCCACTGTCTGAACACTTAGTCGCCTATCTCTCATTCAATGAATGCCTTCCACGCCATTCCGAACCCGTTCGGCTCCTGTAATGTACGGAGTTCCCCTGTCTCGCTATTTTTGAGCCTCGGATACGCCGTACCGTTCTCTATCTCGTCGCACATAGAGCGCAGGCATTCGATGACGTTCTCGATAAGTTCCGGGTAAATCTCATGCAGATTCCCATCATGCACGTCATCACGTGCATCGGTCCAATGCGACACCAGTTCGACCACCGTTTGCCCGTCTGCCTTGATCAGCTGCACCCTAAGCTTCATAGTTCTTCCTCCATCCACCCGGCTGATCATCTATCTCAGCCATTGTTTCTGTATCGTTGACGGCTTTCGTGCCAGCATCGCGTTTCATTTCATCAGCCAGCACAATCATTGCGTCTGCCATTGCGTGTCGTATAGCCGGTTCAATCTCAACGATGTTCTGATCCGTTACCGGCCACTCAATGCTCCAGTTCTGACTAACCTCCATCACGACGCTTGCGTCGGCTCTGATGAGGTGTACGACCATTTTCACGCGGGGTTCTCGCTTTCTTGATCGGTTCACATTGACAACCGTTACTGCATACATGTGGCACATCCTCCATGAGAGTAGATGCCGATGCAAAGCGGTCCTCAACGAAGTCGATCATGTTGGGCCTCCAGACGTAATACTCCTGTCTGGCTGCGACGAGTAAGTCTCGCCATGTAAGCTGAGCGGGGGTCAGCTTACCTTTCTCGGTTTTGAGTTCGACGTACATGACCTCCCCATCACGCACGAATACATAGTCAGGAAAGCCGGGTGCGGAGTGGATTGACTGCCACGTGTGATAAAACTTCCAGCCGTTTAGTCGTGCTAATTGCTCAACACGTCCACCCCACGCCTTCTCGGTCATAGCAAGAAAGGCTTCTTGTCTCCACTGTTCAGCGGTTATGTCTTCGTCAACGATTCGCATAGATGACGAACTGATAGGTGAACACGATAGAGATCGTGACGCCGAACGCCATAATCACCCAGTTCACCATGTTCCATCGTGTATCTCTCGGTGTGTAACGCAGAACGATGATGATTGACCACGATGCAAGCAAGAGATACAGCCCAGTCAAAAACGAGTCCACTACTGGGGCCGCTTCTTCTTTGGAGTGTCCCATGCCTTACGCATGGTCAGTCCTTCTTTCTGGAAGATTTGGTGAATCAGTTGCTTGCTCACCCCCCATGCTTTACCTATGTCCGCTAATGACCAGCCGAAGTCGCTGTACAGACTCCACATCTGGTCCGTGCGCTTCTGCTTGCCATTCACGGTCATAGCCACGTGATGAACGAGTGCCTGTCCGAGCGCTTGCTCAGCGGCACTTTCATAACGCCCCTTGGTTCGAGACGCATCTAATGTCGTCCCCTCGATTGTTGCTGCTGTGTCGGTCATGACACCTCCTTCGTGCATAGTATCGACCGTCACGTCAGGTACTGTCAATTTACGTCTTCATCATGCCACTCCATGTATCCGTCAGGGGTCGATGAAATCTCGGGAAGATTTTCGACCGTCCAAACGTGCGGTTCCTCCCCGTAGATCGGATTGTTCGGGTCCGGTTTGTTCTCGAATGTCACCCCGTATCCGGTCGGAAACACGGCTGCTTGACGGACAGTGCCGTCCGGATCAGTCACGTCTACGATCTTGCCCTGATGACTCTTGATGCGTTCCTCACTGATCCAACCTCCCTTCGTCAGCACTCCTGCCCCGCGATCACGCTTGATAACAGCCTCGAAGAAGCGCTGCATGACCTTCCACTCGTCCGAGTTCGGAGAAGTTGCCATCATCATCATGAAGCGCTGGTACGGTGTCCCTGACGCTGTTTCGGCTTGCGCCAACGTCAGATTTCCCGCATCCCATTCCACGAGAACCGTGTAGAAGTTTTCGAGTAAATCGGTCTGGTTCGGCGTGAGGTTATGCGCACGTGTTGCGTTGGCATCTGCCAAAATGTCACGGATCGACCTCATCATCACCCTCCGGATCAACTCCGAGGTCTATCAACAGTTTGTCCAGACCGTCTATCTGATCCAGTCCGTTGACCGCATCGATCAGATTCCGGGCGTTGTCGATGTCCATATCGACGGTGACACCTATCTTTTTGACGCGCTCGTTGACCTCATCGAATATGGATTTCAGAATCTCGTCCCCGTCGTCCTGTGCTCTCAGGTAGCTCCCGAAGCACGCCTCCACGATGGAGAGCGCGCTGCATAGCCCGTCGAACTCATCACGATGCGAGAGAACGCCGTTCTCTTTCAGATAGCGATAGAACGGCATTTCCGGGAACAAATCCTCGAAGACGATCAGCCCGATCATGATGTCCCGTTGAAACTCGCGGATCATATCCAGCGGCTTGACTGCCGCTACCATGACCGTCTCATCTTCATCAGGCTCGTAGTCATCATCGAGAAATTGCATATCACCCATGATCATGTTGATTTCCCCCAGAGCAGTGCTTCGGTCATCTCTTCTTCGGTGACGCGCTTCCAGAGCACGTCCCATCCATTCACGGAAACAGGTTCGTTGCGCGTCTTGACGGTCATGACTGGACGACCCGTCTTGTCCAGCGATGTCACGATCCCGTAGGTATTTGTCAGATCAGCCTGTTCCAGACCGTCTACGATCCGAACAAGCTGACCGACTTCATACGTGGGGATAGAACTACGACTCTTGGGTTTCTGCGGGTCCGTGCTTATCGTCCACGCGGGCTTTGACACGTTTCTTCTCTCCCTTTTTGGGACGTTTCCGTCGATCCTCTTCCCGTCGCTCCTTGCGCTTCCGCATGTCCAAGAGATACGCCTCGTGTTTATGCTCTTCGCGATACCGATCCTTCTTGGGATTGTGTCCGATGTGCCACGTGTGACAAAAGGGACATGTGTATGCGGAGTAGAGTTCCCGGTACGTCCGGGTGGAGTTCTTGGCTGCGACGTTCGCGCTTTCAGCGGACGGGTATCGGACTTTGGTGAAACACATCCGGTTGTACTTTTCGGTCTGGCTCTCCTGTGGCATGTGAACGTCCTTTTCGTCCGAGACATAACGTAATTATCTCATGTGGCGACAAGTAACGTCAAGTGCTGCCCTGTCCTGACAATTTGTTGTGTGGTGGGGTATGAGGGGAAGCGATTTAGAGCGTTTTCCCTGTCAGAAAATGACGTTTCGCTGTCCGGATCGAGGGAGCGTCCTCTCGTCGCTGAGGGACGCTCCCTGTGTCATAGGGGACTAGACTGGAAGCTGTGGAGTTCCGTCTCCACCGCCTCCAATCTCTTCGTTGCGCTTGCGCTTCCGGTCCTGCTCGATGATCCGACAAGACTCTTCGTAGGCGTGCTTGAATCGATCAACCATGAACGATTCCTTTTCCAGATCGTAGCCGCATATTTGATCCCAGCCGATCAAGTCAACAGCCTTGGCAATCTCAGGATTATCTGGAAAAGACGGCTTGCCCGGAAGACCGACTCGTGAGATTTCACGCTTCACCTTCTGGAACGCTTCAAGGTGACTTCCAAAACTGGGCTGATTCAGGCCGATGATGTTGCGGAGCGTTGCGCATGAAGGCCACTGCTCCGTCTTGTACATTTCCCGTATCGCAGCTTCGACGACTGGATATGGCGTGTCATCTACGGCATCGACATAAATGGTTTCAGACAGTTCGGTCCAAGTGACGTTGGGCCAAACTGTCTGCAAAAGGGCCATCATCTTCTTGCTCTCTTCGGGCGTCATAGCACTCTTCCTGTGGTTTCAACCACGTCATCGTCATCGCCGTCGTACATCGGGGCGTCTTCTGCTGCCTGCATAGCTCTCAACTGACCGAGAAAGTCAGGGCCATTCGGCTTCTTGAACGAACTCTTGGGTTTCGTCATCGGTGGAGTGTCCTCCCAAAATCGATCACGGACCCATCGTTCAGCGTGTTTGATATAGCGCCCTCCTTCTTCCTGCCATTGAGAGCACATCTTCCAGTCATCAAGCCGTTCCGGAAGAATTGCGCGTTCTTCGGCGGAAAGTTTTTTCCACTGAGTGAACGTCGCCATCTTGGAGCCATGCCCCGAGGGATAGCTCTTCCAGAATGACTCAAAATCAACTGGGTAGGCAGGAGAAGATTTTTGAGAGAGGGAGGGGTGAGAGCTATCCTTACTACTCCCCTTACTACTCTCTCCTACTACTAACTCTTTGTTTCCTATTATGTGGGCGATTTCCTGACTACCAGTTGTCACGATTTCGCCCTCTAGTGGGCGATTTCCTGACAACTTGATGTCGAGAGTATTTGTGTACGCCAGTAACAATTCAGCTACTATGTCAAGCCGGAGACGATAGTAGTTTCGTGCTGGCAGCCCGACGCGCTTCTCTTCGAGCACGCCGAGGGCTTTGAGTTTCGATCTTCCCGTGGCGATTTCGGACTTTGTGTACCCGGTGTAATCCTCAATCTGCTCAACTGTTCGCCAGCACCATCCATCTGCCGTCTGCGTGCACCAGTACAAAAAATAGGAATACAGATCAGCAGCGGGAACGCTGTCGAACAGGCGAGTCATGGTTCTGCTTCGTGATCGTCGGTCCTTTCTCTCGTCAGTGAGTTCGCCAATCATCCGGCCTATCAGACGAAGCTCATCTTCGCCCCACATCACACACCGGCCTTGAACTCTTCAGGCTCAACGCGAAGAGCGTGTGACTCAGCCACATGTGCGAGTCGCTCGTAATCTATTTTGTATGACTGGGCAGGTAAATCACCGCGCTTTGTGAACTGAAGAAACCCCATGCTGCCAAGGTATTTCTTTGCGCGCTTTCTTGCCTTCCTGTTCAGTCCGGTTTGAGCCTGTATCTCCCATGACGACAGGTAAAACCATTCTGTGTGGGAGACAGAGTGCAAACTCAAACATCGGGCAAAAACAGCAACCTCAACCGTTGTCAGGTTCGCAATGTTTCTGTCGTAGCAGAAAATACCCGTATTCAAAATGTCACCTTCTCTGGCGTAAGGATTCCTGCTTTGATGCAGCCATCCACGAATTGATTCGCGTGATAGGTCGGACAGTGGGCAAGGAACGCAACGTCCTCCACGGTTGGCAGTTCGATTGCCTCGTATTTCTCGCGGTGATGATGAAGCCAGTACACGTAGTCGATCATGGTTATCTCCGAGATGCCGGAGAACATCGATGCTTCCCTGATCTTCTCGCGTCTGTTCCGGTCGGCCTGCAAGATCGTGTACTTGCTGGCGATGAGTCCTCCCCGCTCATCGCGCTGCCGCTCACGCATGATGTACTGACGCTCTTCAAGGCGCTTGATCGTGTTCATGATCATGCGCACGGTCATCCCCAGCCCCTTCGCGATGTCCTTGGCGTACAGACTGATCGTCTGCGTGCCTTCCTTCTCTGCCTGATCCATCAGGAAGTAGAGAACCTTGCGATCACTGGGGGCGAGCGGGTCGTACCAGTTGGGATTGAAAACGGGCGGGCTTTTATAGCCCACCCGCTTCTCCGGCTGTTCGTACTTAGCTCTCAAATGGCACCTTCCCGGCCTTCAGCGAATCGATCCACTCGGTTGCTTCCTGCATGGGAAGATCGGACCAGTCGTATGCGTAGGGGTTCTTCTGCATCTTGTGGAGCAGGTCAAATATCCACTGCATCTGACGATCACTCGCTTTGCCCTGCCCTGTCGCGCGACTCGGAAGCTGCCAGATGTTGCGTCCGTTCTGGTCTTTCATCGGAGGAATGAACTCACCGGGTCCACCCGGAGACGCAAAAACCTGCTCATACGGATCAGGCGGTTCCTGCGAGTAGTTCGTGGGCGGTCCTTGACGTTCCTGCTGCTGCGGGGCCATTGAACGATTCTGAGGCGGTGACGGCTGTCGCTGCTGCTGCTGCTGCGACTGACTCTGCTTGGGCTTGTCGATATACAACTGCTTCAAGCCGACGCCGAACGCCATCGCTGCACGCTTCAGGGCATCAGACTCCGCACTCTTGTAGGCAGCGTCCTCACCCGAACCTGCATCCATCGCATGTGAACCGATTCCGGAACGTGATCCAAGACCCGGTATCGTCAGTGTTCCGATCACCACCATTACGGTCGGGGATGGAATCTCACCTGTCTCCCGGTTGGCTGATCGTCTGAGGACGTTATCGTCCCGAAACAAAACTTGATCGATGGACCAGTTGAACTGATTGCCTGTTGCGTCGATCAACGCTTGGCGGACCAACTCGTGGGGAATGTACAGGAAGTTGTTTTTGACTTCCAGTGCCTCGGCATCGAAGGACAGTTGGAGGGCAACCGTGATGCTCTCCCGCGCTTCGGGAGTAACGGCGTCCCAGATTCGTCTGGGATCAAATGAGTCGGTCAATGACTGCTCCTTTAGTAACGGTTTTCACGTCCAGCATGACGTAATGATAGTATAGCACAAGGCGTACACTAGCGTCAAGATGTCGCCATGCAGTACAGTGAACTGCTACGGACTTTTGTGTCCTATTGACAAATTATATACGGAGTAGAAGATGGTTCTACCGCAAACCGTGGAGACGTCCGTTCCCCAGCCCATCAACTTCTACAAGAAATGGTTGGAACGACTGACCACCGACGAACTCGACGCAGAGATTCAACGGCTGAAGACCAAAGCCGACACAGATAAACCCGACAAATCAAAATGGCCCATCTATCTCCGCCTTGTCTAAACGCATAGCAAAAAGGACCGGATGGGGGGAGCCGTCCGGTCCTTTTTGTTTGTCAGGGTGCCCTCGCTTGAAAGGCATCGTGAGTGTATCAGGTAGCAACCGTCGGATAGTTACCCGGATCGTCGTTGATTTGCTTCTGAATCGTGGGTGCCACACCCGTCGGTTTCCAGATGCCCTGATAGTAGGCAATGGTCAGAGCAGCCACCTTCAGGAAGCTCTCCACGTAGTCCGCGTCGGCACTCAGATCACCCTGCAAGTACATCGTGACAGCGGTGGCAATCGCAGCCGCACCCATCATGATCAGCGACTTGATAGCGGGCGTGTACTTGCTCTTGATCACCACGGCGATCAGCAGCGGCAGAACAAAGCCCACAATCAGTTGCCAGCTTTGCAGTCCGGTATCGACCGTGCCGGTATCACCCAGACTGTCCTCAGCGGGCAGATCGTCATCTGCAAATGCCTGTTGCGCCCAGACCACAAACATGGTCAGTGACGCGGCGATCACGGCGAACCATGCCATGGCTCGATTCATTTGGTATTTGAGGTTCATCCCTCACCCCTTTGTTGTTCTTCGTACTGTTCCAGAAGCACCTTGTATTTGATGCGCATCTGGGCAGCGATGTTGTTGCCGACGACCTCGACCATGTCTGCTCGATTGAGCAGCGTCGCCACGGCGTTCGTTTGATCCACGAACTCAGGGTTCGCATCGTAAACGTACTTGACGAAAGCGTAGGGGAAATCCTGACCACTCGTTGTTTTCAGGTCATTCCAGAACTGATGGAAGTCGATGTCCCTGATCGAAGTCGTGGGTACAATCGCGCGGTTTCTCATGTGTATCGCTGCACCCGGAACTCGTCGTGCCACTTACCTACGCTCTGCCCCTTGGTGGCCGTCGCGTGGACGTGATAGCGAGCGGGGGTCGAAGGCGCAAGCAGGACAGCCTCCCACAACCCCTCGATCCCCGATGAGTGACTCATATCGCCCGCCTGTCCGGAGACAGGAGCACCTGTGTCATCGGTCATGAGCCATGTAAAGGTGTCCGGACGCGCATTGGCCTCGGCTGTCACCGGTATGTCATTCAATTGAACATCCGGAATACGAAACCAGAATGTTTCTCCGCCGTAGAGCGGTTCGTTTATCTCAAACGGCATCAGCTTTCCTCTTCCATTACGCCACTGGTGAATTGCGTCACCATCTTGGGTGTCTTGCCGACAAAATGTACAACCATCTCTACGGACCCACTCGTGAACTGCATCTTCATCACGGGATCACCTGATGTGAAGACACGGAAGTCACCCGTCGTCTTCGCAATGTATATGGTGTGCAAAACAGACAGTGTCGCCGTGTCGTTGCACACGACAACAATGCCTGTAGCAGTCAGCTCCGATCCGGAGACAGTGCCGCTGTCGGATGCGACAACATTTATCTGAACGAAGATGCCTTCAGCGACAGTGATCGTCGCCGTATCGTCCAGCCGTAGCGCTTTCTGGACGACAACCGCGTCTGCACTCTGGATCACACCCGGATCAAAGACCGGCTGAGCGATGACGGTGACAAGCACCGTGTCGCTACTGGTGACGGTGCCACTGTCCGCTCGCGCTACCGAAAGTGAGACGAAGACACTGTCAGCACTGGCGATGGTGCCGCTGTCGAGCACCGGAACCGCCTGTGCCCCTTGCGCGACACTGACGGCATCAACACCTGTGATCTGCCGACTGTCCGCCACACTCAACGCAGCGGTGATTGTGCGTCCGTCCGTCCCCGTGATCAGACCGGTTTCCTGAAGCGTCAGGCTGGTGGTGATCGCCGCAGCATCTGTGCCGGTGATCAGACCGCTGTCATTGATGGTGATCGCGCTCGGAGTGGCGACAGTATCGACACCTGTCATCAGACCTGTGTCTGCCACCGTTAGCGTCTGGGTAGAGACAAGTGCTTCTGTGCCAGCGATGAAGCCGCTGTCCGCCACCGTGATCGCTACCGCAATCGTCGTGCTCTCGGAACCGGTAATTGTGCCGGTATCGGGGACATTGTTCGGGGCTTGAAGCGAGGGGAAATCTATCCCGACAACGGTGCCCGTGTCTGCCACCGGCATCGTGACAGTCGGAACCCGTGTCTCCGTGCCGACAATGAAGCCGCTGTCTGCCACCGGCAGTGTCATCGTCGAAGCAAAGGCTTCGGTGCCTGCAATGATTCCGGTGTCGATGACACTCACCGGAACTGTAATCAGACGTCCGTCGGTGCCGACAATGAAGCCGGTGTCGGGAACAGTCAGACTCTGGGTAATGGTTCGCCCATCTGTCCCGACAATCAGTCCGGTATCAGGAACCGGCAATGTCGCAACAGTGGCTCGCGTCTCTGTCCCAACGATCAGACCCGTGTCAGGAACCGTCAGTGCTTGGGTGACAACAACCGCATCGGTGCTGCTGATCGTGCCGCTATCGGCTGGCGTCTTTGTGGTTGCGGCAAGTAGGTACGACGCTGAAACGTCAGGATCACCGAACCACCCGTAGGATGCGCCAAGGCTTCCGGAGATATGCCCCTGCGACGCGAACAAATCCTGATCAACCAGCAGGTCGATATTATCCAGACGGACTTGCAGACCAGTGATGTTGGCGGCAGTCGTTCCACCCGTCAGTGGAATCGTGATAAAGACGACAGCCCCACCGCCCGTTGCTGCAACAGCCTGCCCTGCGGTGCGCTGCCAGTTGCCATCGACAACCTGCGACAGCGGAGAGGCGTCCGCATTGTTACTGACGGTCGTGATCCCGTAAATGTCAGTAGCAGATGAATTGCCACCAACATATGTCGCAGCCAGACGCATCCAGTACGAGAAATTGAGGACTTGTCCGGTCTTCAGAATGACCGGGCGATTACGGACTTCGTCCGGTTGATCAGCACCAGCCGCACCGTCAAGGGCGATGTAGAGAAAGCCGAGTGCGGCGTACTTGGCGGCTCCGGCAGCGGTCAGCGTCAGCAGGATGGAATAGGTGCCGGAATACGTTATCGAACTGTCGCGGGTGACAGTCCAGTACGTTCCGTTGGGCTGATTGGGTAGACCAAACGATGTCCCAATCCAACGCTCACCGCCGTTCGGACCACGAGCCAGTGGATCGTTCCCATCCGGGTTGCGTGCCCAGTTGACGATGGTTCCATCAGGCATCTGGGTCGGAGTCAGTCCACCCTCAGTGCCGACGATGGTGCCACTGTCTGAGACGCTCTTGGGCAGTGAGATAGAGAGGTCATCGGTGCCCGTGATCAGTCCGCTATCGACGACCGGGAGCGTGACACCGGGGGTGCGTGTCTCTGTGCCTGCGATTGGACCGCTGTCTGCGACAGGGACAGTGCTGGTCAGGGCAACCGTATCGGTTGCGGTAACAGTGCCGCTGTCTGTAACCAGACGTGTTGCCGCAACAGTGACAGAATCGGTGCCCGTGATCGTGCCCGTATCAGTCGCCAAGTTCGCAAATGCGCGACTCAGCCCTTCAGTACCGGCAATGGTTCCACTATCAGCAACAGAAATACCGGGCGCAAAGATCGCAATCTCAGCGACGGTGTAGAACTCACTGGTAGCAACGGTCCAGCCAACAACTTCGCCCGTACCGTCCGCAGCACCCAGACGACTGATGCCCTCGCCTTTGAGGTTCGTACCGTTGTAGACGTCGTAATCCTCACCGCCACCAGCCGGAGAAATGTTCTCAGAAATGTTCCGGGCAACACCCGCAATGATCATGTCCCCGAAGCGTGAGTTGTTATCGGTGACAGAGAAAGCGGTGCCGGTACCTCCCTCTGCACCGATGACCGAGTTACGTCGGAAGGTGGTGTTCTGATCGACGTTGGCGTAGGTGACAGCGCCAGCTACTATCGACCGCGAAGACGGCGGCGTGATGACAACATTGCCGGTTGTATTCGCGGTCGGATTCTTTAGATACCAGAACTCAATGGAGCTATCCGTACCGCCATTGACGAATCGCCCAAAGTAGGACAGCGCATTGCCGTTCCACGTCACACTCGTTACAGGGGCGTGTCCAAATGACGCGCGGTTGTGAACGCGGACAATGAGCAGGCGATCAGCCTGACTGAGTGTTGTATGAGAAAAGGTGAGCGTAGCGGCGCTGTTATAGACCGACGCTGTGGTTGGGGTCGAGTTGACACGGGGCCAGTCGTTGGAAAGCGCTGCGAATGAGTCTGTACCGACAATCGTGCCGCTGTCATTGACGACGATGGGGACGGGCGGAATATCGTAGTAATCAACCCCGTATCGCCCACTGCCGTATGCAGCAGCAACGGGAACAGGAGGAAGCCCCCGAGCTGGGGCGCGTCTCGCGCGATAATCAAACCGGCGACGAAACGTGCCCATGGATGCTTACAACTCCTCGAAGATCAGGGTTCCTGACATCGTGAGGGCATCGGTCGGAGTCGTGTTCAACTGGACCACGAAACGTGTGCTCGTTGCCGTAACAATTATCCGGGACTCCGGGGTGGGCAGATAGTAGTACCCCGACCGGATCATGAAGTTGTCCGAACGAAGCACTTCGGTTGTGCCAGCGCCTACGACCGCCTTACTGGTGTCATTGATCCGACACGTCGCGCCGGTTGCAGAGTCAACCACCGAGAGCGGAACAGGGGTCATGGTGGTTCCGCCCGATCCGACCGTGGCAAATCCGCGCACGAAGCGAAGGTGGAGCCACTCTTCCTGTGCTTCCGACACATCACTTGATTGGGTAATCACAATCTCGTGAATGATGATCGGTCGATTCGCTGCCGGAGCGATGTCGAACAGGTCTTGCTGGGCACTGACAGCCACCTCATCAAAGGTGACAGCGTATCTGGTCATGAGATGCTTCTCCTACGAACGTAATTGCGTATAACGGGACGAACGACTGCGGGGATAGGCGGGGCCGGGGTCTAAGGCTGCGGCAGCGGTGTAGGCAATGAAGATGCCGCACTCGGCGAGATGCGTATCGACTGTCGTGCCCGTTGAGCGTAGACCAACCACGTTGTTCCCGCTTGGATAGCTGGTCGATGCGATGATCGTCTCGATGGTTTGATAGATGCCCGATGCCTGCGTGGTGGTCATCGCCACGATTCCGTTGTTGGCGATCATCGACGCCAACGTCGAGCCCGACGAGGTGACAACCGCGTAGTGGACCCACGGGGCCCAGCCCAGCAGCGTCGCCCCTGTCAGATCATCGTCTCCGACCGCTGCTGCTTCAACCGTATACGACTCGCTCACTTGACCCGTGGCGGTTTGTGAATAGCGATTAGCAGTATTTACGGGCAGTTCTGCTACACGATCCCAGCGATTCGTGCCGGTGCCAACAACGACAGCGAAGTCATTCGTGGCCCCCAATCCGGCGGGGCGTTTGTTCGTCACGAAGATTTCGCCGGGATCGGCCAGCGATGTGTCATTGTCAACATAAATATCAGAGGTGAACATACTGATGTTGACACCGGGGCTTGTGCCTGTCCAGCCGAGGCGCAGCGTGCTGGCCAGCGTTCCCTGTGACGTCGGATTACTCGCCGTACATTCAAGGACGCCGTCCACGTAGACGCGGAACTCGGAGATAGTGGTGTTGGTGATCACATAGCAGAGGGCAATCCGATAGAAGGTGTTGAGCGACAGCGTAATGGTGCTGGTGTCGAGGAGCGTCGTCCCGGAAGAGCCGCCATAGAGCGCCAGCTTTCCGGCATTTGTCAGCCGAATCTCAAAGTTTGTGACTGATCCGTTCAGGGCGCGAATGATGCCGGAGCCACCCGATCCGCCGTACCCGTTGAAGGAGACGTTCAGGTTGATGCGCCGCCCAGCGTCAGCAAGGCAGGCAAGTCGAGCGACATATGCCGATGCAGATGCGCCGCTGAAATGCTGGAGCGCTCCCGCACCGTGCGACTTGATTGCGTTCTGAAACGTAACGACTCCGGATGTTGGACCGTTCCAGATGCTTGCCGCCGTCAGGGTTCCGCCGATTCCAGCGGCTCCGTCCGAGAGGAAGATGATCGCCATTATTCACCTATTATCTCGACGTTGCGGACAACGGTGAGCAGGATGCGACGCAAGTCCTGCACGCCACCTTTCAACTGATTGACTGTCGATGCCGCTTGAATCGTTGACTGGAGAGCCACCAGATCATCGATCATCTGCTTGCGGCTGTCCGGATGATTCATATCAACCGTGACAGGAGCGCCATCCTTCGTCAGAACAGTACCGTCAAAGAGATAGGGAATCGTGCTCAGTGTGATGTCACTGACCAAGGGCTTGTTGCCCTCAGTTGGGAACGTAAGCGTCGAGACAGCGCCCTCGGGAGAATCAGGATATGTCGCCTCTTCCTCGGAGTTACGAAGCCAGCGAATGATCACGTTGGCGTCGTCCGCGTACAGCGTAGGCATCAGACTTTCTCCCACGAGTACAGAACAGCATCGCCCGTTTGACCGGATTGGTTGCTGTAATACCAACCAATTGTTGTCAGACTGGCCAGCCAGTCAAGACGGGCACGACTCTCCATTTTGATCCAATCGACACCGTTCTGACTCATCCAGAAAATGATGTTCGTCCCATCATCCTGCAACCCAAGCCATATAGCCGTGGTACCAAAGATAACGGTTGAAAAGTTGAGGTAGGTGGCATTGAACCCAGCGGTGGAGCTGGTCCACTTTCCGCTACGCATACCACCGCCACCGAACGTGGTCATCGCTTCCCATGCCACCAACTTTGTACCATCGCTAATGCACAAGCCAATTGACGAGTTGCCGCCAACTACTGTCGCTGCGGACAGTCTTGCCTTGACAAACATAGGATTTGTCGCGGGTACTGTCCGTCCGCGAAAAACACTGCCAGTTGGACTGGTCAGGACATCACGACCGTTGACCGTAGCGATAGAGGCAGCGCCCTGATTGTCCCAAGAAAACGATGCAGAGTTGGGCAAAGTCAGTTTTGCGCCACTGGCCAAGTCCCACTCTTCCCACGTTGTTCCGTTGTCTCGACAGATAACCGGCTTATCCGTGGGCAGATAGAGACGACCGGCATTGACCGACGCAGACGCAGGTCGAGACGCATAGATGCCTGATCCAACGGACTCAGAGTTCAGGCCAATTTCCTCAATCGCATCCTGAACTGCGTTCATATGAGAGGCGCCGATAGTATTGCCAACGCCATCTGATCGTGTTGGGAATGAATAGGGCATCAGTCAGCGCCTTCTTGCGAGAGAGGCTAGACCGACAGTGTGAGGGTGTAGGTCAACGTCCACGTCTGACCGGCAGCTTTGGTGCCCTGTGAGGACACAACTCGCGCCAGCATCGTTCCGGTTCCATCAGTAGTGCTATTGAAGAACCCGAACTCGTTCCACGCATAGTTCGCGTCGGACGTACCGAAGATAGATACCGCTGTGATCACGTTGGCGGCAACCGAAGGATAGGTTGCCTGCATCGCCTTGCGCAGCTTGTTGGTTGCTGCAACCAAGTTGGTCTGCGCGGTCGTAAAGGCGGTAGACGAGTCACCAACCCCGAGCGCGGCATTGGCATTGTTGAAGGTTGTGAGTGCTTGTCCAGCGGTACCAGTATCCGTACCGATAATCGCTGCCGCGATGTAATCACGGCCAGTGTTAGTGAGGGCCATTACTCGTCTTCATCCTCGGGCGCGTCTGCCACCCATTCAATCGGATAGCCTCGAACATTGTTGTTCGGTCCAGTGACAAGCACCGGCGTCTCGTCCGCTTCGCGGAGGACGGTTCCTGTGAATGAAGACTCTTCTTCGTCAGCAGTAGCCGGAACGGTTACTTCGACTTGCTGGCCTTCTTTGAACATCACTCTTCTCCATGTTTCAGAGCAGCCAGCTTCTCAGCCTGCTGAGACTCCCAGAGCGCTATGGTCGTAGGGTCGGTAATGGGTTCGCCATCATCATCATGATACACGGTGACACCCCGTACTTCATCGAAGGGTTGATTTGTATCTGACCCCTCGTAATGAATGCCAATACTCACTTGTGACTTGGCATGAATACCCCCCTTATCACTCATCGTCGTCATCTACCTTTCTGGGTGTGATCTTTATATTCGGGGTCAGAGAGGACGCCTGAATCCAGTAACCAGTCTCGTCAAGGATGTACGTCACATTGGTATCCGGATTGACCCACAAACCGTGCCCATACAGTTTCTCGTTCCACTTGGCGCGTGGACCTGCGCTCTCGGCACCCTTATCGGGTGTGACAAGACGACCGGCTCCCTTTTTGGCGACAACTCGATAGTTCCGGCGGCAGATATAAACCGTCGTCTTGCGGTACTTCATGTTGTCGGCGGGGTGATCCAAGGGAGCATTGGTGTTGAACCCATCGGGTGTCTCTGGCTTCGGGTACTTGGGGGGTTTCGGAGGAACAGGTTGCGGTTTCACCAGACCCTCTCGCAACGCCTTTATCTCGGCGTACTTCTGAATAACTCGATCCTCATAGGTCGGCCAGTATTTATCAATAAACAGCATCTGCTCCGGGCAGTGATGTCGATCAGGATCGTTTGGACCACCTGCGTAGACATTGTTCCAGTCCCAGTGCGTTGTGATATTGGCCTTGACTGGCTGGATACCGTGCGCTTCGAGAACACCGGCTGCGAGCCACTCCGCAATGTCGCGCGACTTGGCTTCATTGATGCCCTGATTGACACACAGTTCGTTGGACCAGCAGTCGTAGTTGCCTGCACAGGCTCCGCACGCGGCCTGCCACGTCACTTCATTCAACGGGATCATCTGATAAATCTCAGCGTCATCGTTGGTGAAGTGATAGCTCAGTGGAGTGCCATTCGCACCGTTCACGAGGAAGCGGTAGTGCATCTCCGCGTCAGCGCCGGTGTTGTAGTTGGCTGTCTCGTGTTGAATCCACTGAGGAGAGCCCCACATGATAATGCCCGGACGCTGATTCTTCTGCGTCGGGGGCAGTATCTTGACGAAGAATCTAATCCAATCGGGTAGATAGACAGTGCGCTTGGCACCCGGCATCGTGTGCCACGTCATTGCGTGTCCTCTCCTAGAAAATCCAGATGATCAAGGCGATGATCGCCAAGACCACCAGTACGGTGATCAGGATATTGTTGCCGTTTCGGTAGTCCATACCTCTCTCCTATTGCTGTGGCTCACTGACATTGACATATGTGTTGTCTTTTGCCTCCCGTAGTGTACGCAGTTCCGCCTCCAATCTCTCAATCGTCTCGGTTTGGGCCTTGACGCGCGCCTCGACCTTCTCTTCGAGCGTACCCACATGGCTGATGCACTCTTGATAGACCCAGCCGGGAACGATCCATTTCTTGTCGAGCGCTATAGCGGCGAAGATAACGATAAACAGCAACAAGCCACTGGCTGTGATTCGCTCGCCGTTTTGCATCGCCCATTCAAATACATCCACGGCGTAACCAACTCACAGGGATGACTGATCATCACGTCACAGTACCGACTTGATTCATGATCAGCCAATTGCTATTGAAAGGCAGGATGGTGATGGCGCTGTACTGCGCACCGAGTGTCTTGGTTGCCGCACCATTGATAGTCTCTGCTGCATTGCCATCGATGATGACATTGCCTACGGCTCCATCGGCCCGGATGATCGTCATTGCGCGAGGTTGGGCTCCGACTGCGGTCGGGAGCGTGATCGTCTTGTCGGATGCCCCGGCTGTCACCACCAGTACATCGTCAAGCGGAACCGCTGTGTAAGTCGTGGACTTGGAAACTGCCCGTAGATCACGGAGGAAGCCTACATTGTTCTGAATCAATGTCGGGGTAGTCGCGTTGGAGTTGTCATTGACCGGACCCGTGCCCCAGTGCGACGCAGGGCCGAAGGTATTCCCGACCAGTAGATTGTTCTGCGAACCGGAACCGGGGTAGTTGACCCCGTAGCGGGGCTTGTTGGCATTGCTGTTCAGGAACGCATTGCCAGTAATCGCTATCCGTGAGATGGCGGTTGCGGTCGAGCCAAAGAGGATCGTGTCGTAGGTGTTGGTCGTCGTGATCCCGGAATCCTCAAAGGTGTTCCCGCTAACCGTGACATCGCTGAATCCCGTCGTGGTGTTGTCGAAGAGGATCGTCTCCCGCCCAATGCCGCTGAAGTGATTGTTCGTCACTCGGACCCGGTTCCCGGAGTTGTTGAAGAGCAGCGCCTGCATCGTGATCGAACGGAAGATATTCCCGTGGATCAGATGACCGCTGGTCTGGATGTCCACACCCTTGTCGGCAACGGTTTCAAAGACATTCTTGGTGATGCGCGTGTCTTTGGAATCTGTCCCCAGCACAATCGCGCTATCACCCAGCGTAGTGAAATAGCAGTTGTCGATCTGGTTGTATTCCGCTTTCCACGAGGCATAACCCTGAAGCGTGAGTGCGTCTCCCGGAAACTGATGGAATGCCACATTCTGGAAGTTCGCGGACTCAACCTTGCCCACGACGCCCTTCAGGGCCGCCACCGAGGCTCCATCCAGTGACATATCGCGAATACCCCCGCCGAAGAGGGTGCGGTCGTCCAGTGCGCGTTGCCAGAGAATCAGGTTTGCCCCAACAAAGGTTGGATCAGCCGAGAGGCGCGTGCCCCAGCCGTCCTGTGTGCCTGCCAGTCTGTTGCCATAGCCTGCTCCACGCAGCACGGTGCCATCCTTGGTGATGACCAGTGGCGTCCGAATCTCGTAGCTGCCTTCATCGAACTGGACGATGCCACCACCGACGGGCACCGCGTCCAGTGCCGCCTGAATCGCGACGGCAGCATCCGTGAAGCCGTCGTTCTTGGCCCCAAAGTCTTTGACGTAGATCACATAGGAGTCGTCAAGGTAGCCCTTGTTAGCCCGGATCAACGCCGGGTTGGTGTCGGAACTGTTGTCGAAGATGACCCCAGTGCCCCAGTGCGTGGATGGACCAAAGGCGTTGCCGACAATCGTGATGCCCTGTGCGACAGAACCAGTCAGATTGATCGCGTAGCGAGGCTTGTTGGGCGTGACACTGGACTGGTAGGAGAAGGTGTTGCCCGAGAAGACGGCGCGCGAGTGCGAAGCTGCGGTCAGTCCGGCAATGTTGACGTGATCGTAGGTGTTGTCGGCGGAGTCGCCCGAGTTCTTGAAGTTATTGCCGACAAACTGGACGTCCGAGGTGCCGTTGCCGCCCGATGAATCCATGAAGACCCCGTGCTTGCCCGATCCCTCGATCTTGCAGCCCACGACCTTTGTCCGACTCCCGGAGTTGTTGAGGTAGAAGTTGTAATCGGTGTTGTTGTAGGTGTGGCAGTTGGTGATCTGCTCGGACGCCGACTGAATGTGGATACCGTAGCGATTGTCAAAGAAAACATTGCCGATGGAATGACAGTCGGGGGAGTCGGTGAAGAAATGCAGACCGGCTCCACCACAGCCAGATGCCTGTGACTCAGTGATCACGGAGTCGTAGGTGTCCCACCCGGCAACACCGTTGAAGATGAAACCATCGCCCATCGCATCGAAGACGTGAACATGGTTGATCAACCCGCGATTGGACGAGAAGTAAACACCGTGTGAGGTCGTGCCCTGCAAGTCACAGTCCACCGTGAAGTCACGCAGCGTGCAACCGTAGACCGGGTAGATCGTCGATCCGGAGAGGACTTGAACCAGCGCCAGTCCGGTGAACCCGGCGGCGGCCTTGATCGTCGTGCCGGGGCCGACTTGTGTGGACCCTGCCTTCTGTCCGACGCCACTGCCAACCAGTGTCGTGCCGTGCTGATTGATCAGGATCGGCGACGTGATGTTGAAGGTGCCCTGCGAGAGCATGACGTGCGCGCTGACACCCAGTGTGGAGAGCGCGAGGTTGATCTGTTCCTGATCCGCGATCCCGTCACAGGTCAGGTACGCTCGTGCTTTGACAATCGCTGGAGCATCCGAGGCGGCAACGATGACCTGTCCGCCGATCCCGTCTGCTGTGCCGCCGCCACCGCCACCACTGGACCCGACTGCCGGAATGACATTCCAGCCGGTCTGTTCGGCGTAATGCAACGTGGACCCCGCCGGAACGCTTTGCTTGGCAATGATCGTATCGGTGACATTCTTGTGCCACGAGACATAGACGACATGGGTTGCCGTGTCCTTGTTGTAGATACTGATTTCGCGGACCTGTTTGGCTTCCGCGTTGGAGCCCGCCGCGACAATCGTGGCCTGTGTCGTCCCGGTCGAAATAGATGCCATCCCGTTGATGGCGACAGAGCCGGTCTGGTAGTAGACAAAGTTGACCTGCACGTCGAGTTGACTGGTCAGAATCGCTTCCCCCAGCCACATGACAATGGATTCGTCGGTGTTGTTCAGATACACATCAGGCTCCGATGGAGAAGATGCGAGCGCGGACTTCCATTTCGGTCAGTCCACTGAGGGGATCGCCGCCGCCCCCACCGCCTGCATCGTAATCAAAATAGGTGCTCTGAATGACCCCGATAATGATCCGGGTCGGATCAGCCGTCTTGCCCCGACCCGGAATCTCTGCGACGAGCACCGCATCTCCCGGAATCGGTTCCCGGAAGACGATCCGGGCGTAGTTCTCATCCAGCAGATTGCCGGTGCCGGACTCCTTGACCGCGATGTTGCCGTCACTGTCGATGTTGTCGATGATCATCTTGCGCATCGAGGTCGAGAGCACCTGCGACGTGACATGATCTTCCATGATCCGCCAGAACTCGACGGGGCGGGTTTTGAGCGTGCTTCTAGCCATCGATCTGACTCCATTTGATCAACTTGTAGAGAGTGAACTCGTAGTCCCCCTCTAGGGTGAAGTCCATGCGGAACCGCTCCCAGCGCCATATTCCGGCAGCGATTTGATTGCCGAACTCATCGCTCAGATCGCATTTGATGACGTCATTTATCTCCCAATCATAGATGGGGGGACAACGGACATTCATCCGTTCAAAGACGCTGGTGCCCTGATCCATCAGGTACTCCGCCCGTGCCCGGACATCCGATTGCCCGATGATGTTGCTGTTCTCTTCGTAGTAACTGAGGACATAGGGATCGGTGACAGTACCCAGACTGACCGTGGACGTGGGCGATGAGGGATCGTTATTGACAATCACGACGGAAATTGGTTCCCCCTTCAAGTTGTTGCCCACCACCGTCACCTTGTTCTTCAGCCGCGTCAGATCAACCTCGGTGGTTATGTCATCCGCAATCGCGCCGTCATCGGTGCTCAACTTAAAGGCTTGATGACTGTCGCCCAGTTTGCGGAAGCCCCGGCTGTAGACCCACTTGCTTTTGCGTGAAGGGTAGATCGGGACATAGCCGATGGTGCGGCCCAGCGCGTTGACAATATCGATCCACTTCTGCTCACTGGTAAAGGCGCGTTTACCGGGGAGCGTCTTGGTGTTGGCCTGAATCTGGGCGTTGATCCCGACCGCGTTGCAGATCGATTGCATCTTGGCCGCGACATTGGTGCCTGCGGCGATGTTGTAGGGCACACCGGGTCCGTTACTCGTCAATCGATAGAGGGCATCACGGGCGTCAATCTCAATTGCCGGACCGTATTGACTCCACTGCGTGCGCGGCGAGGGCATGATGTTGTACAGCCCCATCTGACGCTCAACCACGATGTTGCTGTTGCCGTCCACCGGATCGGGATAGGTCAAGCGGATAACCGGCACGATCCAGTCCCGGAACGGGGTTAGCAAGTCCCGTTCGATACACGTTCCCCGGAAGACCATCATGCAGCCCTCCGAGGTCGTGTCAGCATCAATCGACCCCTCAAAGATGGACTCGGTGATGTCCTGCTTGCGAGTATTGCTTTCATCGGCCAGATAGAACCGATAGTCAATATCGATGTCACCGCCGCTGATCATCGCTGCTGGATCAGGCACTAATTCACATCCTTCTCTTCGGCGGCATTACTCTGCCCGAAGGAGATCGTGACGATGCGCGGACGGCCTCCCTGATCATCTTTCTCTTGGAAGTCGTCAATCTCCCCGAAGTAGCGACGACCCCGTCCGTCCCGGTAGCACATCGGACCACCGTAGTAGGTCAGCTTGTCCAGTTCATTGATGATTTCGGCGACATCGAACCCGGACTCGGGCGAGATGTAGAAGTCCCCGCTGATCTTGCGATTGAAGCGCTTTGTCTTGCGATACATGGGCGCCCGACTTCCCCACGGACGACGAGCTTCGCGGTCGAACTCACGAGGAATATCCCGACTCGTCCGATAGGGCAGCACGGCTCGACGTGCGCCGCCATGCCGCGCATCGCAGATGACCGTCTCCTTGAAGTCAACCCGTATCTCCTGTGCGGACGACGCACTGGTGACGGTACTGGAACCGACCTTGACCTGCTGTTTGACCCGGTAGGTGTATGTCACCCCCGAGGCCGGGAGATAGTCCACGAAAGAGGTCTGTGACTTGCTGGTGATTTCGGCAATCCGACGATTGGCATCGGTCTGAGCATCATCCACCTCAAAGAGTGTCTCGGTATCAGCCTGCCGGGTGACGATGTACCGCACGAACTCGTCACTGTCGTAATCACTCTGATCCCACGAAAGCAAGACCGAGGTTGGCGTCAGGTCGTAGCGGGCGCGATGCGGTGAAGCGACAAAGTTCGTGATGTCATGGGCCCCGCTGAACTCCACATGGAAGTGAAAGGCGTCACTGGTGCCTTGGGTGTTCGTTCCGTCCCAGACATCAATCACTCGGTAGTAGTTGCCGTTGTTCTCTAGATAGCCACCCGGCTGATCGTGGAACTCCTGCGTGGTGGTGATTTCGCGGCTGTCATAGATCATGGGCACCTCGGCTGTGCCGGAGCCCCATGGATAGACCCGGACCCGATAGCGCACCTGTGTACCGGGGACATTCCAGTCGTAACGGGGTTCATCAGTGCCGATAGTGCCGCCCTCAACCGGGGTGATGTTCTGGACCACAGGACCGGCCCGGTAGGTGAACGACACCTCATCCGAGAGCATGTTCGCGCCCTGCACGTCGTTGCCACCGCTATAGAGATAGCCGTCGTAGGACCACGCATCGAAGAGGTAGTCGCCGAAGGAGGGCAGGTCTGTGGAAGTCGTCTGGTAAGTGAAGACCGCTGAATCCTCAAAGCTGTCCGCCGGGCTGTAATTCATGAGCCGGGTAAAGAGCACCGTGCCGCTGGAATCCTTGATACGGACATACATTTGCCAGCCCGATCCCGGCAATTGATCAGGATCAAGCCCCCCGGCGGTGATCAGCGGGCGAGAGGATGACGCCAGCGTTCCGTCACTAGCTCCCGGAGAGTAGATACGGGGAACTGTGGGCGGGGCGTTCTCTTCAAAGGTCCGCCACCCGGAGTAGTTGGTGTAGGAGGGCGTGTTGGTCTTACCCATCGCTCGCCACTGCAAGCGCGTGTCGTAGGGAAGCTGCGTCTGCGCCAGTTGCGCCCACGTCAGCGAGAACGTCTGCCCATTGGTCTTGGGTGTCCCTACCGAGATGTCCGATGTCTCCCGGATAATGCTGCCCGTCTCCCGGTTCTGAATCTGAATCCGGACATGGGTCAGAGTTGCGCCGAAGCTGTTGTGCCAGACCCCTGTCCATGGACCGGGCGTGCGACTCGTCTGGCGTCCGTTCGGAGCCGTTGTCTCGATGTAGCCAGAACCGACTGTAAAGGTATTGAACTGCGACGTCGTCGAGGCATCAAACTGATCCCAGACCTTGATTCCCCACGAATATGTCGCTCCATCAACGAGCAGAGTGTTATCCCAGTAGTAGGCGATCTGGCTTGTCTCGCTCTCCGTCTGACTAGCGGGAATAATGCCGCTGTCCCAGAGAGCGGCTCCAGTCGAAGTGCGCACGAAAATCTGGTACTTGGACAGTGAATCAGCCGTATCCCCGTTGGGCATCGTCTGATTGTCATCCGAGAATGTCGCCATAAAGGTCGGTTTGGTACCGGCCACGAACGCCCCGTTACTCGGCGTCCGTGAGGTTGGCAGGTTGGGTGGCACATTCGGTTCGTAATCCACCCAGATCGCCATCCAGCCGTAATCATCACGGGAAGATGTGGGGCCGAACGGGTCTTGTGGGGTTGGGCCGGAAGCAACCGTGCGCTGCCACAGATCGTAGATATTGCCGGTGGCGATATTTGCCTTGGGAATGTAGCCATAGGCAATCCGGGCATCGTTGGCATTGAAGCCGGGCGAGTAGCGTTTGCCGGATTGCATCCGGATCGGGTTGAGCAATTCCTTGACGTAGGTGGCACCTGTTGACACCGAGGTCATGGAGGTGCCGACCGAGAACTCCTGCGTCGTTTCCAGCAATACGGATGGGCCGTTATCACCCGTCCAGACGGAGAGTTTGACGCGGGGTGAAGTAGCGGTAACACGTCCCATCCGGGCGCTGATCCGATAGCCCCAGCCGTGCTCCGTCATCTTCTCGACTTCGGATGCCCGCTGATTCAGTTGGTCGGTTGTGCTCGTGGTGTCGAACGCAACGACATTTGTACCGGGGTGGTATCCAATATCGGGCACCGCTACCTACCGTTCCTTACGCCGTAAGCGCGTGGTAATTCATCAATAAAACGAGCCGCTGAGCCACCGCGCTCTGCGTTGGTGAGCAGTTGTGTGTATTCATCACTCCGGAGTGGCGTGATGACCGTCACGTTGTTCGATGCCAAGTGTGCGCCCATCGGAGCAGCACCACCATTGACTGTTGAATACGAACTCGGTGTGAACTGACTGATCCCGACAGAGGCGAGTGGTTTACCGAACAGGATCGAGTCCATCTGGGAGCTTTGCAGACCGTCCTGCAAGGCTCCGCTGACGTTGATGCCCATTGCTCGGGCCTGACTGACCGCGTAGCTCTCACTGTCGCTGATCGCGTTGGTAAACCCATCCACAAAGAACTGACCGAGTTCGTATGTCTTCTTGGAGGGAGAGTCAGACTCAATCGCTGATTTCAGGGCGTTGTAGGTGCGCGTGCCCAAAGCGTGCGCTGCACCAACCGCAAGGAATCCGGCGTTGATTGCGTTCGCCATACCCTGATCGAAGGCGACACCAGCGGCCCAGCCAACACCAGCCATTTGAACGGCGAAACCGCCCAAACGAGTAGCAATACCGTTGACCGCACCGATCACCTGAAATGATTGAGCAGTGATTGCCTGCTGCATAGAAACATCGAACGCGGTACCCGATGCTGCACCACTCGCCGTAACACGCAACTGAAAGTCAGCCATACCCTTATCGGCTGCGGTGGTGTCCGGAGCAGGAATCTTGACGGGTTCAGGTGCTTCTGCGGTCGGGGTCTTGCCGGGTGTCGCGGCAGCTTCCTCAGCGGTTTGTGTCGGGTGGATCGCAACACCCGCATCAATATGGCCCGGAACAGAGTCGAGAATCTTCTGGGTCCGAATCTTGGTGGTGTTCTCAGACGGGAAATGGAATGTGACGTCAACGACCGGATCAGAGTCTTCGATCAAACCAAGATCACGGAGCAGCGCTTGGAGCACCGGATCAGCCTCACCCGCCAGTTCAAGGAACGAATCCGCTGTTCCCTCGGCGAGTTTGCCCATTGCCTCCAATTGGAGAAACATCATGTACGTCTGCAACGCCATCGCCGTGTTGGTGGCAGACATCGCGGCAAGGAAGCCTTCCTGACCGTCAGTTAGATCAGTGAGGGCACCGTCCGCATCGTCGTGGGCTTCGACGTACTTCCGAAGGATGGGGATGAGTCTGGCTTGGGCAGCTTGCTCGTCTTCCATGCCGCCCAGTGAGCGTTCACGCAACCAGATGGAATCTCGGATTGCATCATCCGCTTCTTTGCGGCTGAGTTTATTTTCTTCTACCAACTTGTTGAGATTGGAGTAGCCGTCTTCTGCTTCCGATCCGGAAATCAGGTCGATGTATTGCTGCTCAGTGATCGTTCCGGCCTGCAATTGACCGAAGTAGTCAGCCATCGTTTCTTCGGAGACACCGAGCGCTTGGTTGATCGTGTCGAGCCGACCCTGCCACATCGAATAGTCTTCGTTGTTGTTCTGAATGGCAGCATCAACTGCAACAATGGCCTCTTCGACATCGTTGAGCGCGGCTCTGGCTTCAAGCAACTTCTGCTGGTTGACATCAAGGTTGATACCTGTCGTACCGACCTCATTCATCTTCAACAGGATTTCGTCGAAACTCAGGCCAGTTGTACCGAGCAGGGTGTTGAGTGTCCTGACCGGGTCTTGAAGATCGAGAATTGCGCCCGTCTCTTGGAGGACACCCTCAGCCGCTGCCGCTGCATCAGCCGTCATTTGCTCCTGAGACGAATGAACCTTGTCACCAAGATCAGACCACGCATCTTGAAGCTTTTCGACCTCTTCAACGGTGTCTGCAATGCCGCTATCCAGTGCCTCTAGCTCGGCATTGATGGCACTGGTGTCACCACCATCTTCGAGAACCTTGATCTTCTTGTTCAGAAGATCGACGCGATCAAGCGCCTTTTGATCAACAACAACACCAAACATCTTGCGCTTGGTGAAGCCGGTATAGGCTCGGTTGATAGCAGCTTCGACTTCTTCAATGGTGTCCAGCGCGGCAAGAGCAGCGCCGTCATCGATTTTCATCTGGAACTCGGCTTGAACCTTTTCAGGAATCAGACCGAGTGTGTCCAGCAGAGCAGCGGCAGCAGGATTGGCGAGAAGAATCTGACGGGTGAACTCTTCGACGTACTCAACGGGGAACGCATCTTCGTTCATCGCGTTGGCAAGCTTCAGCATGATCGCGGTCATGATGATGGCTTGATTCGTCGCATCGCCCATCGCCGCAGCGAAGCCCTCAGCGCTGCCCTTTATTTCCTCGTACTTATCGGAAGCGAATGAGTGCGCCTGCACGAACTTGGCAAGATTCGGCAGAGCCTTCGCCATAGCGACACGCTCTTCATCAATACCGATCTTGGCGCGCTCGTTAAGGTAAATGGCAGCCTTCTGAATGTTGGCTGCTTCGGCGGTCGTAACCTTGTTACGCGCCACCATATCGTTGAGCGACGCAAACCCATCCGCTTGCGTGCCAACCAGATCAGACGTGCGCGAAATGATTGCCTGCCACGAACTGATAGCGGTGTCAGACGTGGCAAATGTGGCGTTGAGTTCGTCAATCTTCCCCTGCCACTTATCGACTTCAGCGGCAGCCTCGATGATGTCTCGCTCGACACCAGTGAGTTCAATCTTGTTCAGGTCATCCATCCTGAGCAAGACCTGATTCAACGATAGCCCCGTATCAAGAAGCTGGTCATTGATGAACATCAATGGATCGCCGATATTGGCCAGCCCCATCGCCGCTGCAACAGCGCTGTCAGACACACCCTTCAGGGCTTGCCGGAACTCATCAGCAGCCTCAGATTCATCCTTGAAGAATTGACCAAGATTGACGAGTTGTGTACCGAGTTTGGAAATCGCGTTCTCGGTCTGGAGTGTGTCGTCAAGATACTGGGACAGGTGCTGACGAACATCGGCAATTTCATCAATAAGAATCTTTGCTGCTCCGGGTTTACCGGCCAGAACATCATCAACAAGTGGCTGCAACTTGTCTTTGACTTTTTGCGCATTGATGCCAGCAGTATTCTGAATCTCGGTGAACAGAACCAGAGACTTCGTAATATCGTCAATACTGGCAATGCCTACCTGATTGATCCAATCGGTGAACTGCTGCTGCGTACCCGTCGTGTAGGCAGTGACAGTGCCAAGTTCGTCCATTGCGGACGCCCAGCGGATCGTTCCATCGGCGTTCTCGTAATAGATTCTGGGATCAGGCGCACCGCCACCCTGTGTAATGGTGTTGAATGCCGTTGCAATCGTGTCGTGAGCAATGTCAGCCTCGGCAGTAGCATGTTTGATGGCATCAGCAAGGTCTTCAAATTGCTGGACCTCTTCTCGTGTCAGGTCTTCACGAGTTGTCAGGTCTTCAATGGATGCGTCAAGGTCTTTGTATGCAGCCTCCAGATCACGAGCTGACTTCTCCTGTCTCTTGTGCTGGATATAAAGCAAACCGCCAGCGATCAGGGCAAGACCCATCGTGATGCCCAACGGCGTCAGCGCGGCACTCATGAGCCGCGCTCCAGCAGCCGTCTTCACAAACCGGCTGTACAAATCCTTTAACGCACCACCCAAATCGAGAGCCATTCGGACGGTGTTTTTCATCATTACGCCAAAGCGCAACAACGCAAAAGTGGCAAGCGATATGCCAGCGGTGAATCCGAGTATCTTGCCAACAAGCCCGCCCGTTGACTCGTTCAGACTGGTAATACCCTCAGCAACATTGGCCAAGGCTTTCGCCATCGACAGCAGCGCCGGAGCCATCGTTGCACCGATGGAAATAGCCATCAATTGCAACTCAACGGACGCCTGACGCATCTGGAAGTTGAAGCCTTTTTGCACTTCCGCCAGAACGCGCGCCGTTTCTCCACCCTTTTCCTGCTCAAGCCGCAGCTTGGTGGAAATGACCGTGTAATCCTGAAGTTCATCATTGGTCAAGCCGAAGATACCGCGCAGAGCACGAATGTTCGGGAAGAGCGAAGCAGCCGCTTCTTCGTTACCGTGGAGAAGCTGTTGGACGGTTGCAAGAATGGTGGCGAAGTCTTCCTGCTTGGCAAAGGTTTGCGCACTCTCGTACCCAAGCTCACGAATCGCAGCGTTGAGCGCCTCGGTCGGCTTCAGGAACGAGTTCATGATGCCGTTCAACTGTGTCGTTGATTCGGAGAGGCTATTGGAGCGCTTGGTCAGGACGACATACGACGCCAGAATGTCTTTCAGGTCTTTGTTCATCGACGAGAACAGGGAAATGTTGTCGCCCAGTTGCGTTGACAGTTCTTGGAACGAAAACACGCCTTCTGTAACAGCCGAGAACAGCAGGTCAGAAACCGTTGCCGCATCAAGCCCGGCATCTTTGTACGAGTTGAGAACACCGATGAACGGACGAGCAGCCGTTGTCGCGTCGGTATAGCCAGCCGCCGCAGCCTTGGCCGCCGCTTCGACAATCTCCATCGCGTCAGCGCCTTCAAAACCGGCCTGTGCAACTTCCTGAAGCGCGCCAGCCAGTTCTGTCGGACTCTTGCCAAGCTCAACGGCTAAGTTCTTTATTGTTTCGGAAAACTCGTCAAAGTTCTCCTTGACCTCAGTCGAAATGGCTGCGGTCTTGATCATCTCTTCTTGGAAGTTGCCGAACGCACTCGTCGTTGATTTGACGACACCGATCATGGCAGCAGACGCGGCTATCGACGAGCCAGCCGCTCTATCCAGCGCGTTCGACTGCATCTGCTTGCGAGCCGCTTCTTCTCGCTTCTGAGCTTCAATGACCTTATTGGCCTCAGCCAATGCCGCCGCTTCGCGCTTGTGGGCGTTCGCAATCCACTTATTGGTGAACGCTGCGTCTGCTGCGGCAGCGTTAGACCGAGCGACACGCAGCCGATCCTGCGCCAAAAGCAGACCACGATTGGCGCGTTCTTCCGCAACGACCGCTGCCGAAACACCACGCCCACTGGTCTGTGCCGCGATGCGATTGTTGACGGCGGCATTCTGCTGCTGACGCGCTGAAGCGACACGCTGCTCAGCCTCGATCATCTTGCGGGCAGCGGTTTCAACCGTGCGAGCGAGTCGCATGTACTCAGGACCAGCAGTCGCCGCCAGATTCCGATACGACGCAGCCTGTGCCGTTAGTAACTTGCTGTGTTCGTCTATCGCCGCCTTTTCTTTGGCGTTCGCTGTCTCAATGGTCTTGGCCAGAAAATCACTGGACCGTTTCGCATCCCTGTCTCGCGTGGCAGTAGATTTGGCAAGATTCGCATTGGCGCGGGCGGCTGCCTGCTCCAGCTTCTTCATCCCCGCAATCTGCTGATTGATTGAGGCATCAAGTGCAGTGTGTTTGTCTGACCCTTGTTTCAGACGAGCCAACTTCGCTTGATCGGCAGCGAGTTTCTTTTCCGCAGCGGCCAGCGCATTGATATGCACAAGCGCCTTGTCCTGCGACGCCTTGAACGTCGCGTCGGTCTTGGCGGAAACCCGCGCGTGCCGCTGGATCGCCTCGTTGCGCTTGTCATACGCATCCTGAATGGCGGCAGACGCCTTCTGCGACGCAAGGGCAATACTGTTCTGGAGTTGGACGAATTGACTGGAGGTTGCAAGATCGCGGCTGCTAATAGCAGTCTTGGCAGCGCCCTGTGCCGCCGCATTTTTCTGCGTCGCAGCCGCTGTCTGCGCCGTGCGTCGCTCGAACGCAGCCGTATCTTTTTCTGCTTGGGCTAGACCCTTACTGATACCAGAGGCGTCAGCGAAGAGATAAAGAGTTGCGGAACCAATACTGACGCCGGTTCCAATGCCAATAGGCATTTACCACTCTCCGGTTTCGATGTTTCGTCTGAATCGCGGTGGAATCGAACCTTCGTCGTCATCCATCGTTATTGCAAACGGATCGACCTCTCCACTCCGGACGGTCTTCGCAAACTCAGCCTGAGCCGCTCGTTCTTCTGGTTCAACCAGTGGACCCACCAACATCTGGTGAATCTGGTGTGCTTTGTACTTCGGTACCAGTTCCGTGTGTCGCTTGTTTTTGCTTGGTGGAGCTTCGCGTTCGACGCGCTCTTCGATTCGGTTCTGGATGAACGTCCCCCACCGGAACGTCGCCCGATCCACCATCATCGCTAACCACAAATCTTCCTCGGCTGTCAACCCGAAGAGTTGACGTGGGAGACAACCGAACGCTTTGGTTTGTTGCCAACTCTCCCAAAGCCTCGCTCTGTTCGTGAAGAAAGTCGATGACCGTCCGGTCAACTCCTTGTGCCCATTGATACAGGTACAACTTGTCGAAGTATTCGGCGTCATCAACGTGATACGGAGGTTCCTCAGCGTCACGTCTGTCTGGGTCATATGTGAACTGTGGAGCAACCACACATGCTTGCCAGACCGTGCCGAGCACGCTGTACCAGTTGGAAAAGGCTTCCTCTGGATTCTCTTCGAGTTGCTTGCCCATCTCTTCCGCAACGTGATTGGGATCAGCGGACTCAATAAGGCTGATCATTTCCTCAACGCGGGCCAGAATGGGATCAGGGATCAGATCATGTTTCCACAACCAGCGCAGGTCCATGCGCTGCGCAATGACCTTCATACCGGAGGGTAGATCAATGGTGACGGGTTTGACCTTCTCCGCGATCCGTTCTTGGGATCGCTTCCGCCACATAAGTTCGATAGACGGGTCAAGGCCGGGGAATTGAGAATCCACCCGGCCTTGTGTTCCTGTTGCTTGATCTACCACAGTACGCTCTCCTATGAGCAAGGCAACGATTCGTTGCCAACGGGGTTGTTACGGTACTATAGCACCAGCCCTGACAAAACTACACAATTGGTGTAATAGTTTCGTTTTGGACAATATGGTACAACCTTGACGGCGATACGGAGTCATCGTAGATGGCCTCGATGTCGCAGTTGGTCAAACCAAACTCGCCTTGCGCAGCGGAGAAGTTCGGGCCGTTCGTGGCCTTCGCCTTCCACGCAATGAAGTGCATATCGCCGCTATCATCGCCGTACATCTGGGACTCCAGCTTGAAGTAACCCTCAGCTTGATCGCCCAAGACCTTGTACGTGGTAACACGAGCAGGGTTCGTTCCGGTGGTAGTCATCGTGCCACCTTCAAGGACCATACGACAGGCGACATTGACGCCACCTGCTTCAATAGACCCGGCAAGACCACGACCGAATGTATGCGTAGCGATTTTCACATCGTCGCCTTCAAGGTCGGTCGAGTCACGAGTCACGTTCATTTCAACGGTTCTGATACGTGGAACGTCAACGGCGGTGCCGAGAGCGCCTGTGGTCCACGGGGTTACTTTGCAATCGCGGCAACCGAATGGCAGTTCGCCATACGTCATGGTCGTTCTCCTTGCCCTAACAGTTCGCTCGGGCTTCGATAGGGAAGATACTCCGTGCGGAGCAATTCACCTGTAGCAAGATCAAAGGTGTGGAACGTCACCTTCGATTCACCTCTGCGGCAGAACTTACCCTTGCAGCGAACGCGGAGAACTCCGGTTGCTTTGGCGGCGAATCCGTACACATGGGAATCGCATCTGATCGGTATCTCGTCAGCCTGCTGCGAGATACGGGTTTCCCTTCCGAGGGACAACATAGAGGTCATTAGTAACGTCCTCCGGATGGGCGACATCCGTCACGTCTTTGAACTCACTGCCCTGCACCCGGAGGAGCTTCATGGCGTCGTCAAGCAACATTTCTTGGATCATACCCCAGTGATCACCGAAGTAGTAGTCCTGCGATATTCCGGTGCCGGGAACAGGTCGTTTCTTCTCTGCGCCGAAGCGGTCAAGATACGTTTCCTGCTCCGCACAATCGCCTTTTTGGAGGATGCGCTCGTGCCCTCGTTCCATCGCAATGACCCGGCTGTTCTCGTACCGCCAATTGGGAACACCAAACATGTCTTCCTTAACAGCGCGAGGATCACCGACCCATTTGATCAGGCGAGACTTCGGCTTCATCCTAGACGTCTACTCCCTTAAAGTTGGCATTGCCGTCAGTGTCGTAGGGAGAGCGAATCTCGACATTGTTGGGGAGATAGTCGTTCCGACCGTTCTCCTTGGTCTGCGCCATTGCCTTGTGCTCGAAGTCGATCCTCTTCAACTTGGGATCGTCCGCGTTCTCGGCAGGCCGCTTCGCTGGATCAACATTGCTGGTGTTCTCTGGCACAGTAGGCTCCTATGCGATGTTCGCGTAGCGGCTCGTCAATCGATACCGCTGATAATCGATGACTGCTTCCGGGAAGACCTCATCGTCTCTGACCCCGAGTCGCTCCGCGTAATAGCAGAAGACCATCGGACCGCCCTCAGAGGGAAATATCCAACCGGACGCTTGCTCATCCAACAGTTCAAAGGTGCGCTTTCGCATAGCTGCGATGGCACTTCGTCCACTTGAAGTGGCAGAGGCGTAGAAATACACCAAGATGGACTGCTGATACGCAGAGGGGATGGACTCCCGTTGGATATGCGGAGCGTCGCCCCGATCCAGCACGACTATACAAGGTTTGACGACCAGCACACCAGCAGCCGATTGATCGAACGCATAGGGGGTTGCACCGGCTCCGTCACGCTTGATCTTCTTGTCATAAATGCCACCACGCGCAAGGCCGGTGTAACTCGTTCCGTTGAGTGATCCGCCCAGTATCGAGTCATTGGCAAGACGATCACGGATGATCTTCTGGTTAGTTGCCATTGTTCACCTTGTATCCCGTGAGAATGCCGCCAGTCATCATCTGGGTGAACTTGTCAGCAAAGTTCTCCTCACCGGCATAGCCTTCCCATGCGTGATGGATAACCCGGTGTTCTTCTCCCAAATAGCCAGACTCCAGAATACCGCCGTAGGTGTAGACGTTCCCCTGATTATCTTCACTGAGCGTATCGGTTCCGTGTCCAGCCACGATACTGAACTTGTCACCATTTGCCTCAGCCGTCGCAAAAATGTTCTCGTATGCGGTCTGTGGGCTGGGCCAGTTGTCAGACGGGTGATTACCGGGGTGATCGTTCCACGACACGAACCCCTTGATCGCATCCTCTAGTTCAGCCGCAGCCTCAAACGCAGAGCGCGTGAGATTGGCCATCATCTTTGCCTTCATGTGCTTGATGTTGTCTTGCCGCGTTCTGGTCGGCGTGAACTTGAAGTAGATGCGCGGCTGGACACCGCGCAGGAAGCCGTCCTCTTGACCCCGCCGACCAGTTGTCCAGTACGAGTTACGCGCCATTAGCTCATTCTCGGTCCACTGATGTCCATCGAGAACGAGGCTTCAACGCGCTGCGGCTGACCCGGCATGACCGCTGTGATCACACACGGATACCCGTCGTGGACAAATCTGTCCCCCGTCACAGGATTGAAGTCGAGTGGCCCAGCAACGACACCACCCTTGGTCAGCGCGATACCGGCTGGGGCATAGCGGGGCGGCGTCTCAACGGGCATATTTCTATCGAAGTGGATATGCACATCGTAGGCTCCAGCGAACTCCCACGTCTCCGTGACGTTGTCAAAGCGGTACAGATCGATGTGCGACAACCTAACTGCATCCTTGGGACGTGTCGCCCAAACGCGAATGGCTGTTGCCCACGTGTCGTCCTTCAAAACTTCACCGGCTATCGTGGACAACGAACCATCGTACTTGGCGACAGTATCGCCAACCTCGACATCCGTCCCCAGCGGAAGTGTCCAGCCCCATTCCGCCATGACTCGGGTGTTCGCATCTGACGGATCAGGGGTGTCCGTCAACAGACGGCTCGCCGTTACCCGACATTTGACTTTGGAAACAATGACAATGCCATTACGCGAAATAATGGCCTTGTCGGTCATCAGCGCGTCTTGAAGTGCGATGCCACGAGGCAAAAATGGCAGGACCATTACAACTCACTTCCACGACCCGGTTCATTGAAGTCCATATTGATCTTGAAGGCACCGACTTCGCTGTACAACTCCTGCGCCCAGCCGCAACTCATCGCCCGTTGCCATGCTTTGCTCTGCTCTGTACTCAGTGACTTGTACGCCTGCGATGTCTTGACGCTGGTCAGTGGAGCATCCACCGAGAAATCCATCGCCTGTGATGCCATGATGGGTACGATAAGATCGTAAAGTAAGGCATCCAGCAGGAACCGGAAGCACTGTTCTCGCGACGCCAGAACAGTCGTGTTGTTTATATCGGTTTCGGTTACGTTGTACCGCTCAATATACGAAATGAACGCGGAGTCCAGAACGGGCAGGTATCCCTGCTCGTGATCCAGAACTCCGCGTCCTGCCGTAGTCATGACCGTGTCGTAGCGACTCTTTAGATAATTCAGAGCCTCGTCACGGTTCATGTTTACTCCGCGTCTTCAGGGGCCTCGACGGGTTCTCCCTCTGCGTTGACCCACTGATCGCCCTGCTTGAACGCACCGCCCGGAACCGTCGTGCTCGATGTATTGGCCGCAGCCTCCGCATCAACACGCGCCTTCTCGCGCGCATAGTACAGATCAGGAGGGACGTTCGTCATGGTGTCGAACATCTTCTTGGTTTCGTCCTCAACGGACTTGACGTTCTCGTCTGCCTGTTCCTTGGCCAACGCTGCTTCCTCTCTCGTCGCAACAAGGTTCTGCGCAAGACCCACCCTCGCACTCCCCGTGGCTCCCTTCATCGCCCGATTCTGAACAGCGATTGCATCCTTATGGTCCTCGGACAAACTGCCGGGGAAGAAATCGCTAATCGGCTGATTAGTGACAGGGTCAACAGGATTATTGGGGTCTTCCTGTGGCTGGCTCGTTGACTCATCACCGCCATTGTCCGGCTTGGTTGTTGGAGTCGGAGCTGGTTGCTGTGTCGGAGTAGGCTGATTGCCACTCTTGTCTGTGCGGTCAGTTCTATCGGTTCGGGTATCAGTCGCCATTGTCTTCTCCTGTAATGAAACCGCCCCGTACCCCCGCATATTCGGTGGTAGGGGCGATTTCATCGTATCACCAACTAGGCGATCACTGCGTCAGAGTCGGAACGGTGTAGGCTGGACCGCCATTAGTGTACAAGATTGCACAACCAAGTCGATTCCAGACGCTCACGCCGAACTCACGCTCGGTGTGTTGCGCACGCAACGGGAAATGGTCGTGATCCGAAACAAGTCGGAGACTGCCATAACCAGCCGCGCCACCACGAGTCCGGAACTGCAAGACATCGCCTCGTGAATTGTCACCAATCAAAAGGCAGATGATGTAGTTCGCCGGAACCCACGGTTTGACCCAAACAGTGATGTACCCATCCCAGACACCAATCGGCTTGTTGTCCAGTCGGTATGGATTCGCCTTGGTGCCGCCAGCAACGACGTCAGCCGTAGACCCTCCACCCGGAGAGAGCAACGGAGCCTGATAGGGTTTGAAGTTGGACGTAAACGCCTCAACCGCACCCTGATTGGCCTTGTTGATGTAGAGAACAACTTCGCCACCGTTGACCCCGTGCTCGACAACATTGTTGGCCAGCGCAGTAATGTCAGATGCAGCCAGCGCGCCAGCGGCACGACCGACAAGGTGGGTGTGGGTTGCACCATCGAAGGTAGTGCCAAACTCATTGATCGGAATTGCGGTACCGTCAGCGTTCTGCAACGCCTTCAGCGGCAACGTCTGATTGTTCACCAGACGATCAACAAAGTTGGTATTCGTCGCTTTGAAGAGTGCCGTTGTCACCTGATACTTGATGTTCCGGATGTCAGCGGTCTGGGCGGCAACAATGTTCTGGGCCATATCCGCGACGCTGTGCGTCTCGAAATACTTCCGCGTCCAACCAATCGCATACTGATACGCCCGCAGCGGGAAGCCGATGTCGTATCCAGCAACGAGGGTCTTCTGCACATCGGCAGCGCCCCACTCATCAACCTCGACCATTTCACCAGTGATCGCAGACGCGCCGTAGCGACGAATGTTATCCGTGGTGGTTCCAACAAAGTCGCCCAAGATGTCTTGGGTGAGCATGTTGTGGACGGCGAGGATGTCGCGGATGTGTTGATAAAGCGCATCTTCGCCGTACTCGAAGATATTGGCGTTATCAATCGTAGAAAGTTCGTCGAGAATCTGTAGGGTTCCATATTGTTTAGGCATGTCTCACCCTACCAATTCGACTTAGCGAAGATACGACCATCCCCAACTGCATAAGCAATGGGAGTCGTACCTCCGGTAGATGCCGCATCAGCCAGACCACCTGCCACAGTCCCACTCAGATAGAGTGGAGCACCTGCCGCCGTGGGCGTACCTGATACGTTTGGGCCATATCCAATCATGACTCCGCGCGCTGCTGATACCGACTCGCCGACAGACGCTGCCATAGCAGCAAATCCAACGCACTGAGCGGCAGCATTCGCGGCTGCACCCGTCGCCTTCCACAGCAATCCGTCTGACTTGATATACAGCGCGTCTCCGCCTGCAATCGCTTCGCCAGCTTTCAGGCCCACAATGAAGTGTTCCTTGCCCGGAAATGGTGTGGAAATCGTCGGGGTTCCGGTTCTCGTTACCTCGGCCATTGCCTCATCCTACATAGTGTCAAAATGTGCCGTTCCACGGAAGCGCGCAAGGATCGTATCCAGCCGCTCCTGCTCCCCCTTTTTCATCTTGGGGTCTTTGGGATTGAATCCCGGCTTGGCTGGCTTCTTCGGATCGGCCTTGGCGTCGGTGGTGTCACCGTCCTTGGACTCTTCCTTGGTCATCAGCTTCGCGGCTTTGAGCGCTCCTGTGAGCCACTGTTGCTTGGTAAACGGGTCGGCATCTGATTCAGGTGCCATGACTTGGAGCGCCTCCGGGAGAGTCGCAAACTCTGCCTCGTACTGCGCATCCGCCAGTTCGGTGTACTTATCGACAATAGCCACAAGTCCATCGAACTTTTCGAGTTTCTGTTTGGCCAGATCGAGTTGGGCTTTCAAGTCCTTGTCGCTCTCGGCCTTCATTTCGGCGAGGCGTTGATCCAAGTCCGCGTCCTGCTTGGCCTTCAACGAATCACGTTGCCGACGAAGTCGCTCCCGCGTAATTGCTTCAACCTCTGCCGCTGTGTACGTATCCTTCTTCCCGCTTTTGGCTGGAGGCGTCTCTTCCTCTTCCTCTTCGGGTTCAGGATCGTCATCAGGTGCTCCGCCCATCATCGGTACGTATCCGAGGCGAAGCAGAAACTCATCCCGCTTCTCTTGCATTGTCAGCGTCACTCTTGCATCTCCCGTGATTGACCGTTCACGTAACGTAGTGGGCCTATTTGACCGCTGGTCCAGTGGCGTATTACGGCGTAATCATAGCATCAGGTTCTGGCGTACCTGCCAGACCCAAAGCATGAGCCATTTCGACGCTTTTGACGGTGTATTTCCCGCAGCGCCGACATTGCACTTCTATCGTACCGATCATATCGATGCTGTATCGACAGAGAACCGTATCGCACACGCAGCGCAACACCTTCCACCTGTTGTCGTCAGCCAGTTTTATTGGAGAGGGTCGGCCAGCGTACTTGGGCTTTGCTTCGACCGGATTGTCCACCATGCAAACACCTCATCGGGCGATTTGTCTGTGCCCTCTACTAACTGCTGGATGCTCTCCATCAATGCACGGGCATCAACAAGCATACCTGACGTCAAGTCAAAGGACTTGATGGTCTTGTCGAGCTTGCTCAGGAACTCGTAGAACCAACTCATTTGCTGACTTGTCGGTAAAGCATCACCCGATAATTTGGCGATGATTCCGTAGGGCGTGTTCTGCTCAAATAGCGGGTCGTAACACACGCGCAGCAGAGCCAGAGCACGCATACAACCGTCCAACTTGTGGACGCGCTTGGTGTCGTCCATCAATCTTGATCCGGAAAGAGCGACGGGTCAGATTGCAGAGGCCGCGTATTCAGTCGAATGGTGTCCATCAATGCCTCGGCATCACGCATATCTAATGCACCAATTGATCCGTTATCAAACTGGCGAATACACTCGTATATATCGCCCGCTGAATCAAGTTTTATAACAATCCATGACTTATCCGACATGGGGAAGCGGAATATCTGGCTTCCGTCGCTATTCATCATGTGCTTGACCTCGACGGTCTGCCCATCTCGCTTCGGGGGAGGTTGTCGATTTATCTCGTTGACCAGCGATTGATAAGAAATCTCGTCTTTGTCCGGCACAGAGACACCACCCAGAAACAGCGTGTTGACGGTGCGTTCAAGGATCATCAAGCGGTCGTTCATCTGCTGCATCATCTTCGACAGGATGATGACCTGCTCGGACAGGCTTAGTCCCTCTGTCACTTAGCTACCTGCCCCGGAATCTGCTTCCGTTGTTGACCGGGTTGTCCACGCTGCGGTCCACCCGGAGGAGCCCCGTTGGGTTTGATCTGGCGGATATTCGTCTGAGCCGCTTCCATCTGGCTCTGGAACTTCTCTTCCTGTTTCTTCTCGTACTCAGCCGACCACTTCTTGGCTTCCTCTTCGTCGTAGCCGCCTTCTTTGGCGAGTACCTCATCGGGCAGGAATGGCAGCACCTGCTTCTTGATCTGAAGCAGGTTGAAGCGTTCCATGATCGACATCGGGACAAGCGAGCGCGGCATAATATCGAAACTCAAATCACCCTTGGCGTAGGATTCGATGTTGAACCCGGCAAAAGCGTTTTGTGCCTCGGTTGGAGCGGACCACCCGTCCGCTCCTTCCGCAAGCCTATCCCCCGCGATAGCAATTCCCATCTGCAAAAGCGCAGTTAGCCGGTTGTCATATCCGGCTGCAATTACCCGCACCTTGCGTTCGACGTCGCCCAGTAATTGAGCAGCACCCGGACCTGTCACTTGGGACATGGCTCGCAGTTGCGAGTAAAAGGTCAGTTCCGGACACTTCTTTTCAATAGAGGTGATGATCAGTTCAAGAGCGGTGCTCGCATCGGAGAGGCTGATTTCCAGTGTCTCGATTCGGGTTCCGGCTGGGCCTTCAAGGATGTTAAGTTCCTCGGAGCCGCCTCGGGGATCAGCAAAACTCTCTGTAAAGCCGCGCTTGACGGTTCCGTACATAGTCGTAAGCGCATCGCGTAATCGGGAAGCATTGATATTTCCGGAAATAAGGATGGGCGCTTCGAGCGAGATGTGGGCCTTGTCAATGATGTGAGAAAAGAGGGAGTTGATTTCATCCAGTTGGGCGAACGTGCTCCAGATGGCAGGCTCACCCCTAACTCCAAGTACCGTATTGTGTCGAAACCAGACCGCAGGAACAAATCCATAGGTATTCTCGATGACGTACCCGCCGTGTTCGTCCTCATCGTAAAACCCGACACTGCCGAGGCCCGTTGAGATTCGATCAGGGTCAGTACCTTGTGGGATTGGAAACTTGGTGAAGTCATAGGGCTGACCGTCACGATAGGTCCGGAACGACTCCGTATCGACTTCGCGCCGATACGTGTGTCCTTTCTTATCATCACGGTCGTAGTAGCTGTATTCGAGGCAATACCATTTGACATTGCCCGCCTCATCCAACCGCAGGTCTTTGATGTATCCGGGCCAGATCAGTTCGAGCATGACCTTGCCGCTGTCCGGATCATCACGTAGTTCGACGAGCATTTCCCCGAGCGCAGCAACATAGCGGGGAATGATGGTCATCACTTCCTGAAAGTTCCACCACTTCCAGAGTTGACCAATCGCTATCGCAAGTTTGGGATCAACATCTTCCGCTAATGGAACCGCGTTCTGCACCCCGTCCGGGAGTTTGTGCCCGTCATAGGAAAGCGTTCCGGACCAGATATGCGTGGAGTAGAACTCGACCAGTTCATGAACGTGATCCCAGATCATCCTGATCTGACGATACAGACCGTAATGTGATTTGTACTCGGTCCAGTCCGACATCTCGCTGAATGCGGTGCCGTCGTACAAGTCCCAGAGAAGTTCGTACCGCTTGGCGCGTTTATCGACATCGCGTGTCTGGTTGCTATCGTCGGGTCGGCCCCACGATCTGAAGAACGATGTAGAACCGTGATCGTGGTTCGCCGTCCCGTATGCAGTCATGCGTTGTTACCTCGATGCACGCCAGTTGAATCTTTGGAGGACGCTCTGATCGGCGCGTCGCAACTCGCCACCGCCCGTCAGGACATTGAACGCACCTGCTGCTGAGTCTACCTGATCGTCATGCTCACCGAAAGGAAATGATTCGTGCTCGTCCAGCCACCGGGGAATCCAGTTTCCGCGCAACAATTTCACGTTACGGGCTGCTGATTGCGCAGAGAATCGGGCTGCTCGGGCAGGCTTTGGACCCGTCGAGCGGATGCCGTAAAAGTTGTAGTTCTGCAAGACCCGGAACTGGTAGTGTTCAATCATGATCTTGCCCGACGCCCCCGGCTCCTGCTCCATGAAAATCTCGACCCACTGACCGTCATTGACGGCCTGTTGGTAAATCGTGTTCTCCACCGTCGCAGCGTTTCCTTGGAAGCGGTTAACATCCAGAATCCAGTAGATGCCATTCATACGCCCCATCAGTGTTCCGACAGTCCAGTCAGCTTTGCTTTCCTGACCGGGTAGCGGTGCTGTGGATGCCGTATCCCAGTACCGCACAAGACGCTCCCACTCCGTAGGATGCGCGTCCATAATGTCGTACCAGCCGCGCATGAAGTTGCCTGCGCTGCTCCCCACTTCCCAGTCGCCTTCGAGCAACTGCGCCCTTGTGATAGGGTCGAGTTCGTCCAGTGAGGTCTTGTATTCCTCGTAATCAATACTGGGGTTATCGGACAGGCGAGAGGGCACAAAAAACCGCTTCGGTTCTCCCGGAAGCGGAGGTTCCAAGAAGCGTTGTTTGACCCACGTTGCCCCAATACCGCCCGGATTACTTCCTGCCCGGACGCGAAGCGGGACATCCAGATCAGTCGGCTTACGAAGACGCGAGAAGAGAAACCGATACAGATCGAGCGTGAACTGGGTAGCTTCATCGAACCCGACGAACTGATATTCGGACCCCATGTAGTTGTCCAAATCAGCCCGTTTCTCCAGATACCCGAAGCGAACAGTTGCCCCGGAGGGAAAGAGCCAGCGCTTCTTGTTCTCGTGCCAGACCGCGTCTGTTCCGAGCCACCATTCATGAGAACGGGGAATCAGCGCTCCGGCTTGGTTGAGGTCAGGGAGTGTCTTTCTGAGGATAAGAGCCGAGTAACCGGGAACCTCGACGTACTGCGCTGCTGCCATGAGCAACGTCTGCGACTTGCCTCCACCGGCAGCACCACCGAAAAACGCTTCACGGGGTTGATTCCCGTATTCGTCCAACAACGTCAAAAATTGTGCTTGCTTGGGATGGGGGTCCATCGGAATCCACGGATTCGTCAGCACCGTCGCGGAGAGAATCTGCCTTCTCCGAGATAAGAGTTGTTCCGAGGTGAAGGTGCTGATGGGTTCCTCCAACAAGGAACTGGTCGTAGGTGGCAAGCCGCTTAGATAGGTCGTTTCGGTCATCGGTATCGCCTCTGATTTCACCGGACATATCGTCGATGCCCAGAATACGAATGCGGCGATCAACACATTTCAGGATCATGTCCAAATAACGGGGATCACCATCCCGGTCCTCTTCCACGGACTTCGATTTACGGGGAGTCCGTAACGCGGGATTGTCTTTCAATTTCAAAATGTCGCTATCAATTGTCTGTTTGCGCCGTGATTGCTTGGAGCGCTCCCAGCCTTCCCACGCGGCAGATTCGATGTGATCCAGCTTGGCCAGTTCTTTCGCCTTGACTTCGTTGATCGAAGACATCGCGGAGCGCCGCCACTCGTCGGTGACGCGCTTGATCATCTTGTACCCGGTGGTCTTGGTGACGTCCAGTTCGCTGCATATCTCGGCAATGGTGTACCCACGCACAAGCAGTTCGCTGGTTTTCATTTCCAAATAGTGCGCGTTCGCCCGCGTCTTCTTGCCTTTTTCGGCAGAAAGCTGACGACGCAAACTGACTTCGGCTACATCAACTGACACCAAGCAGACTCCCTATGGTGTCTCGCGTTGAACGGTCAACATTCCAGATACCCATATTCCCACGTGTGGATACAGGCTTAGGAAGGATGACCACGTTATCCAGACGCCAGACGAAAGCGTTCATCTTGTAGAACCCGTAATTGGCTTCATCGGTGCTCAGCCAGTAGGTGAGTTCTTCTGGGGTCGTGATCTGGGTAATCTCCGCCAGTTCAGCGATAGCAACTATCTTACCGCGATCATTCCAGAACGGACCCGCCTTGTCCGTCGTATCCAGACCAAGACGCATTGCCGTGGGGTAATACTCGGCTCGCGCATTGCTGCCGACATGGATTGCCAGCAGACCGCGATGATCCGTCTTCCATGACCGCGTCTCGTATTTTTTCAGACCCTTGACAATACAGTAAGCCCATGGTTGCTGGATGGTGATGGATGGCAGCCCGAAACTGGGTTTCCATCGAGAAAGCAGATCGCCGTCTCCCGATCCATCACCGGGCCGACGTAACGAAACACTGCACACGGTCGTCCTCCAAACTTGCCAGAAACACTCGTACTCTTACCCTTGGCTGGGCTATAAACGCCCGGTCGTTTCATCATCGCCCAGTGAGGTGACTTGTCATGCCCTCTCACGAACGCTGGATGCGCCGGGTACGTATGGAATCGCTTGCCCGATGCAACGAACGCGGACGCCACCGTGTCACTGATGATGTGCGCCAGACCGAGTCCCTGCCAGTCCGGGAGCGTAACGATCCGGGACATTCCCTCGATATTCGTTGCCGTCGCGTGCGGTCGATGCAGTGATGCACAAAACGCCGCTGGATGCGGTACATCTTCATCATCATGAACATACAACACGAAGCATTTGGCGCTTTTGTTCAGTTCCTTGGTCAAATAGTGAAATGGAGCGAAAAGGTGCCACGCTGCATAGGTAGCGCGAGCGATGCTGATCTTGATGGGAGGCCGTTGTTGAAGTCCCCTCCGTTCCAGCGTGAGCGTGGGCATTTCAAGCACCCAGTCAGGCTGTAACCAGTCAATAATGTCGTAGTGGCAACTGCACGCGATGAACTGCATCCCGTCGTGTCCACGGACCCATTTCTGGACGGCATGTGATCCGATTCGCGCCACTTGACGATCCACGACGGAGGTGAACTCATCGACATAAAGGGGTGTCGCAGGGAAGCTCTCTGCTGACGATTTCCAATGTTCCAGCATCGCACGCGCTAACGCGACACGGAAGCGTTCTCCGTTGCTCAGGACGTCATAGGGGCGCATCCACGCTGGAATCGTATTGAATCCGACAGCGCTACAGACGGACGATATGTCATTTATTGTCAAGCTGCGGTCGAAGTCGTCGATGACGCTTCCCGCCGTCCATGTGTGCTCTTGGGGCGGTCCAAACAACTCGCGCGCAATCGTTGTCTTGCCTGATCCGGATGGACCGACAATCAGCCCCACACTCCACTCGTCAGGCAACGTGACGTCACCTTCCCAGTGAACTTCGCTCCGTTCAGAGATTGGTACGTCGAACGTGCCAGCCAACTGCCGGACACGGGGCGACATCGAAACGTCAACGGATCGGGTGATGTCAACTAACATTGCGCCTCAATCTCTGATGGGCGTGACACTCTTTACAGAAGCGGGGCTTCGGAGTGCCGTTCTTGTTCACTTCAATCGACTGTCCAACTTTGACCATGTGCGTCAGATCAAGAACGAGAATGTGGCAACCGCAGTTCAGACACTGCGTCCAATACATTCCCCATTGCGTGCTCTTCTGCTCGGGGTGCATCTAACTCAACAGTGCGCGGAAGCTACGACCCATATCGTTCAGTTGTTCCATCAACTGCGCCTGATCGTCTTCATCCTCACAGTCCACCACTACCCGATACTCAATTTCTCCCAGTTGGGGCATCGCATCTGCCTGATTACGCGCATCCTGCCGATCACGCGACTCGCCCATCAACTCAATCATTTCCCGGTCATTGAAAACAAAGTTGAATGACTCGTCGGTGATGAACTCTTCCCGTATCTCGTCCAGAATCTCGGAATCCCACTCCGATAACTCGGCAGTCCGGTTATCAAACAACCCGAGCAATGTTGCGTTCCGATCACCGTCCGATATGTCATCCCGCACATGGACGACTAGCTGGGTACCGTTCGAGTGGACGGTGATCACCTCTTCGATACCAGCTTGGGCAGCCGCTTCGAGCACACCGTTCCCGGCGATGATCGTTCCATCTTTGGTCGAAACGACAGAGCGTCCGACACCAACCTCGTTCATCGACCGCTCAATCATTCCGATGTTTCTCGGAAGATGGCGTCTGGGGTTTCTCGGGTCGAACTTGAAGTCCTTGATGTGGTCGTTACTCACTGCTCTCTCCCTTCAGGGAACTAAGTGCCTGCATCCGCTCCAAGGCGGAGTTGTGACTCATATCAACAACAAAGGGGTACACGATATAGACCCATCTGCGAGGCTGACCTTCGACAATCATGGCGCATCCAAGACAGAACAAACTGGTGCCGATCATCGTCGCACCTTCGTCGCTCATCATGTTTTTGCAATTCGCGCACATCATGACGGGAGCGTAGCAGGTTCACCCCCGTATTTCACTGGCCAGCACATATCGGGGAAGCGTGTTGCGTAATGGACCGGGGAGACGCGAGAAGCGCAGTTGGTCCTCAATATCTTTATAGAAGGGGATTCTGGTACCGATGATGACTTCACCCTCGGTGCGCGAGAACATGAACGCTGCGCCGAGCTTTACGTCGTACTCCATGGCAGGAAGCGCAAGCGCCTGCACCATCACCACATCGATGATCGGCATCTTTCCGTTCCACGGTTTCAAAACACCGTCTGAATCCTCAACCAGCAAATCCATGGGATGCACAAACTTGACGAGTCCGGCGATAGTCTTCCCATCGAGAACTCCGCGCACAATAACCATTGAACCGGGGAAGACATCTTGGCGCTCGACCTCATGGATGGGTCGTATCAAAGGGATCGGCTCAGGCAATGATTTACTCCTGCTCAGTGAGCGTGTCGCGGGTCCGTTATCGGCCCAAGTCGTGGCACCAACTATCCCCGAAACATTACCACGACACGCTCACTAATCACGCTAAATCAGGGTGAACCACTTCCATCTGTTGCAGGTAATACTCCACTCCGCATGTGGAGCAGAAAATAAGCCATCTCCGCTCCATCATGCCGTTGACTAGTAACCGTTCCTTGACGCAGCGACGTGCCCAGTCATGATGACGATTGACCCAGCACGCTTCCTTGTCTCCACTATCCCGCTTCATCGGAGGACGGATCGGGATTCTCTCCAACACGCTTGACGGCTCGGGGAGACGTCGCTTCGGCTCTAAGCATCTTTTCAAGTGCGAGTTGTTCGTCCAGCCACTGTGTATATCGGGCGTCATAATCATGCGCCTTTCTAGTCAGGTAGTCGCGTAGTTGCTCCGCTTCTTTTATCGCCTCCTTGTCTCGCGGATGTTTCTTCCAACTGGTGATCAGATTGTCCAGCGAGCGGACCATGACGCTCGTTCCTTCGGCCAGTGCCTTGTACCGGATCATCATCCATGCAGATGAGAGAAGAAATTGCTCATCTTTATCACCTCCTCTTCTTCATCGACCATGTTGCTCAGTTCATCATCGGTCATGATTGACGCATCTCCCCGGTTATCCAGTGTCAGCAGGTTGCTGATCGCACTATCGATCAACTGACCCATGAATCCACTCTTGGCACGTTCGATCACTGAGTTCGGGAGCCCGAACTCGCGCATCATGTTCTCCATGCGCTGTTTGAGGATGACCGTCTGAATCGCATTATCCCCCTTCTGATCCGTGGCGTTGGCCACCATCCCGCCAATCGCACGCATGCCGATTTCATACTCCGCAATGACCTTGTCAAAATGGGGCTCATCATCCGGATCGATTGGACCGACCTTGGTTCCATAGATTGCGACGATCATCGCCATCAGCATGTACGCATCCATCAGTCCGTCACGGCGTTTCAGGATCGCGTTGATAATCACGTCATCCTTGTCAATTGGCATCGTCTGTCTCCATATCCGCTCTCAACGCGGCCACTAAATCGTCCGGGTAGTTGTAGATTCCGAGTGGACCCAGTTTGTTCTCGATCCACCATGCCGCCTCTTCGTGATCACTAAAGCTGAGCGTATGCCCGTCATATGGACCGCCGATAGGAACACGTGGCGCATCATGGATAATTTCCATGACCTTATTCGTTCGAGCGACGTATCGCTCGACAAGAGCCGCTCTCTCTTCCTCTGGCATATCAAAGTAGTCATCAACAGACCAGAAATCGACTTTCTCGGGAAACGCATCGGTCGGGAGATTGTGTTTACTCCCAGCGATATGTACATAGATGCCATCTGACGCTTCGTACACGTACAGATCGCAGCGGAAGTCATCAGTTGACCAGCGACAATATGACATTACCTATACCTATCTCGATACTGTCGCAGATGCGTGTTTTCAGCCTGCAACTCGTGCATGTGGATGACCAGCGCTTTATTGACTTCATTGGCTCGTCTCCATCCGTCATTGGCTCGATTCAAGGCTGCATTTGCTTTCTCCCAGCCTCTGTTCGCTCGATTCCAGCCGCGATGCGCCCAGATCACCGAGACGAACATGACCGCAAATGAAACGATGTAGACCAGAGCGACGATCCACTCATTCCTCGTCATGGCTGGCAACAGGAATCAGTCGCGGCCAGTTCTTGTTCACGTACTCCACCGCTTTGCGATGCCCGATCTTTGCCTGTTCCCACGTTCGATACCGATCCTGATACAAGTCGCGGTACATTGTCTTCGCATCCGTGTTGTCGAAGACCATCGTCTCGAACAGGATCGGGTCTGATCCATCGGTTGTCTCAAAGTTGTGATCGATTCCGAGGAAGACGGTCGAAACAAAGAACTTTCGACCGCCCTTGTAGATCGTGCTCTTCTTCCGGGGAGAGCCGTCCTTGAAGTTCTTGACCTCTTCATTGGACTGGCAACGACGATAGCTACCGTGTTTGTTGCACACCCAGAAGTAGGCGTACGTTGGAAGTCGTGCATCAGAACTCTTGTCCATCCATATCACCTTCTTCCGTCATTTCGTACCCCAGATCAGCCATGTCATCCTCATCAGGCAGCATATCGGGCAGATCAGACTCGTTCTTGGCCGAAAACAGCATGTACTCGTCGGCCAGATCAAGCAAATCTCTTGCTGAATCGTCGAGCGAAATGGATGCCCAGACTTGAACGATGCCCCCACGGGTAGCAACAATCGCCTTCTGATAGATGTCGAACACGCTATCTTCGGATTTGACGGTGAATGAGAATCCGGTTCGTGTGACGTCGCGCGAATCAAAGCGGTCGATATGCACGATGAACTCGTCCCGATCCACAACAACGTACCCGTCATCTTCCAAACTCTCAATCAGAGAGCCCAGAAATGTATCTTCGGCATTCTCATACGCAAGCATGGCCGAATCTTCATCTGACCCCATCAGACACGCACAGAAGTACGTGATCGGCTGATCAAACGAAACATCTTCGAGCGAGAATGTGCGCCGAAACGAATACACGTCCTCGGCCTGTGCCGTGAATTGCGGTAACGCCACAAGTCCAGCGGCACTACCAGCAGTGAGAAGCAACTGACGACGATTCATACCTACACCTCCAATGGTGCGTACATAATTTGAGTTCGATCAACACGTTCGTTGATCGTTTTGCCCGTTTTGATATACACCGTGGTCCGAATCAGTTGATACAACGTCGGCATCAGCCGCTCGTTGTATTGCCGATTCAACGTGTTGTTGAAGATGTCTTCCAGTACCCGCGCGCTATCCATCATCAGATCGCGCGCGTTTTTACGGGACGTGAAGTCATTGCAGAGCAGCGTCCGATGACGAGAGAAGGGATCACGAAACTCGGCTGTCTCGATCACGGCGTAGCTGACATCGATACCGTCGAAGCGTTGGTGCTTCCATCGCAGGAAGCGATCCCAGAGACGGGGATGGTCATACATCCCCGCTAACCCGTCACGGGTCAGCGGGTCATCCTCATGCAGATCGAGTGCCTTGCTTACGCCCCATGATCCGAACTCGTAGGCGTTCCACATCAGAAGACCTCGACCAGCACGTCATCTTCCTCAACGGTTCCGTCAGGATCGAAGAGCGTGTTTGGACCCGGCTGATTCTTGGCCAGATCGTCCGAGAACTGGGTCAGCGTGACACCCATCTCGCGAGCACGTCGCGCCGAAATCTCATTGAATGTGGACCGGGTGCGATCTTTCAGGCTCTCACGGATCATCGCGTCGTATTCCCGCTCCATGCGCATCACTTCAAGGCTCAGGATTTGGGAAACGTCATTGATGTACGTCTTGGCGGCGATACAGATGGAAACACGCGGGACACGCTCGTTGTAGACGGACATGGCCAGAAACGCATTGAATGTCCGGTGATGATGATAGGCATCGTCACTCTGGACGCACTCGACACGGGGCGGCTTGACGTAGTCCACGATCTTCCGACCGTAATCATCGACTCCACCGCGTCGCATCGTTTTGACTTCACCCGGATCAATGACATGGGTTGTGCGCGTCAAAACAGACAGGATCGGCGCGAAATGAATCATGCGAAGCTGATTGGCTTCGTCACTCGTCCCCAGATACAGCGAGGTCGAATTGACCAGCCCCATCAATGTCGGATCAACCGTCAATGGACGATTCGTCAGCGCAGGCTCGTCCATGATGAAGCTGATCGCTTCACCGATAGTGAGCGGATTTCCTTTGCTCACCTTCATTTCACGGAGACGGTCGTCGTTGACCCCTCCTTGATAAAGCTCGGTGATGCTGCGCATCCGAACTTTATCGGGCATAGAAAACATAGTGCCAATCCTTTCTCTATTCCGCTGTCACACTTCTGACAAAGTAATTATAACATTTGGGGACAACTAGCGTCAAGTCTGGTCGTCAACTTGATCATCCAGTTCGGCGTCGTCCTGATCCAAGCGACACTGGCAGGGGAAGAATGTTGTTTCCATTTCCCCGCGCCAGCTATTCACGCGATACCACTCAGCAGGATTCGATGCACGCCAGCCAGTGCCTTCGCACCACTCACAATCGGGGGAGGGTTTCCTTTTCTCCAAAATAGCCTCCATTTGTCACAGGCGGAAGAACACGGTTTGCTTCCTTGATTGCTGAGCGGCGCATGAACTCTCCGCATTGCAGATGCAATTCCTGTGCCGCCATATCAACGTGACGCAGTTCATACCGCTGCATACTGACGCAGTACAGAGAGTTCCCGTGATCGTTCCCCTCATCCCAGAATGACTTGCGATTGGTGTCTTCCAACTCGCCCTGCCACGGTTTCTTCCAAATAAGGAAGTAGACAAAGATCAGGGCAATCTGCGCAAGGATTCCCAACCAGAGATAGTCAGACATGAAGACGAACCGGCTTGCGCATGATTGCCCATGCTTTACTCAGCAGCCGCTGCCGCTGCTTCTGCGCAGACGCAATCCCTTCATGGAGTGCGTCATGATAATCGGGCGCGACACGCGCGAGTTTTGCCTGTTTGCGTTCTATCGATTGATCAAGAATCAAAATCATGCTCATGATGACGGTCAATTCTTCCTGCATTACGCCACAACTTCCAGCAGATCAGTAACCACTCGTCGTGTCGCTCGGCCCTTGATCGCAATTCCCTGCTCTGTACAGGGTTCCAAAAACGCCAATTCCATGTTCAGTCCGATAACTCGGTAAATCTTCCAATCGAACCCTTCTGTCTCAACAGGAATGATCACCAACTGACCAGTCCGTATCGGTTGCGGTTTCTGAATGGTGAGCGTCATACATCCTCCCCTGACTGGGCGGCGGTGAGGGTATCAACCAATCTATTCCACCGATCACCGTAATACTCGCCCTCTATGCGGGTGTCATGTCCGAACACATCATCGAGAAAGTTATCCGCTACTTCATCGCCACCGAAATGACCAAAGTAGATTTCTCCAGCGCTGCAATCATCGAGCATCCAATCAATGACCGAACGCCTCACCACCACGCAATCATCGGGGACTTTGCGGTATCCGGCGGCGAGGATGGCGTCGGCAATAGATTCGGCATGTACGTCAATTGCACCTCCCTGCTTCAATGCCTGTTTCAGCTCATCCCGTTCACTCATGGTCGGTGCCTCCTGACTGGTCGGCGAGGGCGGACTTCAAACGAGGATATATATCCATGTCGCTGGCCTTCGCTTCCAACAACGCTGGCCCCCAACATTCGATGATGCGCTCAATGTCCAGTCTGTCCACAATCACCTCATCAGCATGAACCAGCACTGTCCGGTCAAGGTGCGGGTTAGATGCGTCCGTTGGAAAGATGCTCATTTCGCTCCACCACCCTTCGCGACTTCGACGAGGCGGGTGATAACTGCCCTCAGTTCCTCACCGGATTCCCCGCGATCCGGGGTGAAGGCGTAAGACATAATCAACGCCATGACAGTATCCACACTCGGCACCGGCTCAGCGGCAGGCGGGTCGGGATCGGGGGTGATGATGGTTCCAGCAATAGTTTCAAGCCATAGAGCGGTGGTGCCACAACCGGAGTTGATCCAATTGTTCGCGGCCTGTTCTACCGTCATTACCGGAATACCAAGAAACTCGGGGTGCTCCCGAAGGTGGGCGAGGACGGCTCGGGCGAGATTCTGGCATGTGAACATGGACAGCTTTGGTTCGTAGTCGGAATCGTAGATAGCCTTCGCAACCGCATCCACCGCCGCGCTGTCCGGTTCGCTGTAGTCTCCCTCTTGTAGCCTACGACGTTCGGCCTGTCGCACGCTATACGGTTCGTACTTCATCGGTTCCTCCTGCTTCCCGGTGAACTTCTCGCTCATCGGGGTGTCGTCGGGGCTGTAGTGGTAATCAATCGATGACATGGGGGGCTCCTGCATCTGTTTTCTCCATCCCCTGCGTATATCGCGACACGTCCATGCCTGCACATGCAGCCAATTGATTGATCGTATCGATCAGCAGCTTGGAGGGCTCTTTTTGCTGCCAGAGGACAGCGGTTGAGGCACCCAAGAGCAGAGCCAGTAATGAGCGATCAACAATCGCCATCCCATGCACGTCGAGCGCATCAATGATGACCTGCGCGTCTTGGGCATCGGTATCAATAAATACCCTGTTCAGGGCTGCCACTGCTTCTGGATTGTTCACAGTCATGGTTTCCTCATTTCAAGTGGGCTGAACACGTCCGCACAAGCGAATCAACCCGTATGACGCGCTCATACGGACGTGTTGCAGCTAACTAAGTATACAATTTGGCGACAAGTAGCGTCAAGCGTTGGTCATGAACGCGACGTGCTCGGCGATTGCGACATGGACTGCGTCGATAGCCGGGATCGCTTTTTCGTAGTCGGGGGCTGCGATCTGGATTGTGACGCTGCCGTCTCCGAGCATAGCGATGTAGGTATCGTCGTTCAGTTCCCAGCGACTGTTGGGATCGTCGTATTCATAGGTCCACCCGCTGGTCGATACCAGAAAGGCGAGTTGATTGACAAGGCGTTCGCGCAGATCATCGGGGTTCACGTCGTTGTCTCCTTGTAATTTGTGGCGTATTTGAATGCGTCCACCAGCGTTTTCATCATGTCTTCGACATGGTCCGCCGCATTGACGCCGAACGAAAGCGTGATCCGATTATTCTCATTGACCGTGAGCATGTTGTCGTAGCCCCATGACCAGATCAATTCAACCCGATCCTCGATCCATGAATGACCCCATGCAATCTTGGGGTCCGCCCGTTCGGTGAAGTAGTCCTTGAATGCCTGCTGGACGGGCGTCAGCGGCATCCCCGCTCCGTCGCTCACTTCTTCACCTTCTGGGCGGATATTTGCAAAGCGTCGGTTTTGATGACGCGCAGACCCGGAAAATCCTCCCCCAAGTCGTCGGCCACCCGTTTGACGTCGATTGTCCAGTACCGACTGAGCAGATCGCGTTTTTCGAGTTCGGCCACCAGTAATTCGGAGTCTCCCACGTCAATCGTTGTCCGCGTTGCCTGCACGATGTCAATTCCGTGGGAAATGAGATGTTTTGCCCCCGTGGTCAGCATAAAGTCGAGTAACTCCCCGCGAATATCGGCAATCGCGTTATCGATCTGCTTGATCAGGGAGCGATATTCGGCCTTGTTCAGTTCATGAGGGGCAAGCGTCGCAATCAGGTTTTCTACGTCCGTGGCGTTGATGGATCACCTCGCTCTTCTTTTTCCTTGGTCCAGACAATTTTGGACCAACATTCCTTGCATTGGGGTCGTTTCTGATGCTCGTTGGGGTATTCCGGATGCCGGGGTTTGCCGCAACTGGCGAACTCGTCACGGGGCTTGGTCTGTCCGCAGACTTTGCAGACTCTGCCGTGTTCGATTTCGTGCGCGAGGCGCTCCATCGCGCGTTCATGATTAAGTTTCACGCGATTTTCAGCGGTTTTCCCGCGCTCCGCTCGTTTCACGCGCCCCCGTTCCAGTGAGCGCTTGTAACTGGGCACTTCTCGATAGCGCCCGGAGCGAATGTAGTCCGTGCGTATCTCGCGGGCGCGCTCAGGATGCGCGGCGTTCCATTCCTGCACGTACTGCGAGTTACAGGGGTTGCAATAGACACGGGGTTTGGCCGCTCGCGGACCGATAAAGTCCGTGAGCGGCTTCGTCTCCCCGCATTTGGGGCAGCGTTTTACGCTGTTTTCCAGATCAGACGTCATCGGCACGTGTCACAGTCGTCTGCGGGGGCCTGTCCGGACCGGTCGGTAACGTCAGACGCAGGCGGGCGAAATCATCGGTGGTGAGTTCGTGGAGCAGGACTTCGGCGAGATAGAACCACCAGTGATCGCCGGTTTTCTCCGGATGGTAGAGCCAGTCTTCGTAGATTCTCTGGATGATGCGGACGGCGTACTGGACATCGCTGGGGTATCGTCCTGCGCCGTGGATGGGAACGATCTTGTCGCCCATGATCCCGTTATGGGGAGACGACACGTTGTGCGTCGCGGGTGCGTGAGACAGCAGATTTTGCGAATCGGCGCGACGCAAATTGCGAATATCTTCGACAACCGACAGTTTTTCCGCGGCCTGCATCAATGCACTGGAAAAGTCCGTGTTCGGCTCCACACCCGGCTTGAATTGCTTCCCGAACAGCATCCCTTCAAAAAAGTCAGGGGGTTGTCCGAGCGCAAAGGCCAGTTGCTGTCGATGCTCCTTATTGACGAAGTGGGTTGAGCCGGTTTCCCAGTTGGAAATCGTGCCGTTACTAATCCCCAGTATTTCCGCCAGATCGCTTTGGCTCAATCCGCGTGCGCGCCGCACCGAGCGCAGGGCGTCCCCGAATGTAGGGGTATACGTTATGGGCGTCATTATGAGATGACCTCCTCATGGAGAGCGCCCGCGTAGACGATTTCGCACGCAGCCGCATCAGTCTGAGCGGGTGGCGTGGATCGTGCCCGGCTCCATCCTTTTTCGACACGGTAGGCGTGAATATCTGCTTTCATGGACGCTGCCGCCGCGCGGATCAGATCGGTGCGATCTTGATAGACCCGCTCGACAGTTTCCAGATCGTATTTGTTGGTGACGTCGTCAAACCACGAATGCTGGGTGTGTTGCAACTGCGTGAGCAACAGCGCGGTTCGTTCAGAGCGGGGGTAATCAATTGCTGATCCCGGCTGATAGCCCTGCGCTTTTTCCTCGGGCGAGACGTAATGGACGATCAACCGGGTGTTGATGATGGCCGGAATGAGCGGCTTCAGATATTTCGCGCGCAGATCATCTGCGGTGACAAGCTGATAGGTCTTGGCATCGCGGAACACACGATCACCCAGCGCGTCATTCATGGAAATACAGAACGCGGTCAAGTGGCCGTCGGTGCATTCGGGGTGATCCGTTTTGGCTTTCCGGCCTGTCACCCACGAAGCTGCTTCCATGACGCACATATCGGGGATACCCGTCTGATTCGTGCGGAAATTATTCCCGTGCGAGCTATTGAGCACCTTGTCGATCAGATTGAACTTACTGGAATCGACGGCGAACTTCCGAAACTTCATTTCACTACCCTTCAATGAGGAACAACCGTTCAGATGACGACACGACGCGGACACCGGCCTCCTTGGACCCATCCTGACAGAATTGTCAATAGTATTATAACATTAGGGGACAACTCACGTCAAGGACGGTCAGCGAGTGCTTTTCCTGCGGTGTATCCGGCGAGATAGGCGGCGTTGGCGATCCACTGGATCAGATCAAGGACCGCGCTCTGGGTGGGGTAGGTGGTGTTGTCGTCGAAGAGGATAGAGGTGATGCGATCCGTCCCGACTCCGTGCGCGAAGAAGATGCTGGTTTTGTCCACCCCCAGCGTATAGCCGGGGGGGAGCAGATTGCGCAGCGCCCCGATCACGAGCGCTGCGGCGGTGGGGTCCAGAAAGTGGTCATACGACGTTTCCGGTATCTCGGTCATGCGTATTCCGTCACTTTTTCGGTGGCGAACGCATTGATGAAGTCGCTGACCAGTTGCTCAGTGGCTTCTGCTTCTTTTTCCGTATCGGGCGAGAACCGGATCAGGTCATGCTCATGGATTTCGTGTTCGGTGTCGCTGTAGACGATTTCCATGTGGGGTTTACGGAGATTGGTGAACTCCGTTACCAGATGGAGCAGTTCATCCCGCGTCTCATCGACGAAGGTGTTGAAGACCGTCACGGCGTCTTCGTAGCTGCTGCGGATGTCGTCATCGACGGCAGCGTCCATGGCCTGTGAGAAGTCATTGGCAATGAATCTGATCCGGTTCACGATGTTCCATTCATCGGTGGTCAGGAACTGCTCTTCCAGTTGAACCACGTGATTCCCGACCATTTCCGTAAAGGCCGTCCCGATCAGCATCGGAATGAGCGGAGTCAACAGTCGCGTCCGGGCCTGATCGACGAGCCCGTCGTCGTTGTAGAGCCACGCGGCTTCGTAGCAGTCGTCATCGCCCAGTCGGAACTCGATTTCATCGAACGAGTCGTTCAGCCCGATCATGGATTCGGTCAGGTGATGCAGGACACAGACGGGGGAGTCATTGACCCATGCGAGGTTGTTCGGGGAATACGACTGATCGTTCATGATCCACGAAATGGCTTCCATAACGCACATATTGGGCTGGGCGGGTTCCTCCGAAAGCTGCTCCTTCAGATTCTCCGGCTGATGTCCGCCCGAGAGGATTTTCACCTCTTTGAGCAGAGCCAGCTTGTTTTTATCGGCGTAGATCGTCCTCACGACAGCACCTTCTCCGTTTCCACTACGAACTCTTTCATGAAGTCAGCCATTGACTGTTGCTCTGCCGGAACCGCAACAACGGGAACAGGAGCCTTCGCAAGTTCGTCGAGCATGATGGTGCGTAGTTCATTAGGATCGACGTGATCTGCCATGCGTTCCCAGAGAAAGGTTGTGATCCCGTAGACGTGCAGGGTATGTCCGTCCCGGACCGACTCCTTCAACACCGTGAACATCTCCTTGGGTGTCGCATCGCTATTCAGTACCCGGAGCAGATTCGCGCGGTGCTCATCCCAGACCGTGTCGCTCTCGACGGCAAGCTTGGCCATGATCCGATAGGCGGTGCGTGACTGATCCGATCCGACCGGGATGGCGGCCATCACATCACCCGGCAGTTCCGTATCCAGCCCGTTCATTAGTCCGTGGCTCTCGAAGAGCATATCGGTCAGTTGATAGAGTGCTTGGGGCACGCCGGTCAACTTACTAAGCACATGATGCGCGCTCTCACTGGCATGACTGAGACAGCCCACGGCGCACCCGATATTGACGGCTTTGTATTCCGCTTTGCTGTCGTCCCAGCGTTCGTCGGTTCTCCAGTAGACCCCGTGCACGATCTGATCCGCAGCCCGGTGATCTGCCGCCCGTTCCAGAAAGCGCTGTTTCAATGCGGGATCACCGTAAAACGCACGCCAATCAGCATTGCGAGGCGTGCGAGTAATCTCCCGGACCTGCTCGGGGGAGAGTCGTTTGAACGACAACCAGCGTCCACTAAAATCACTCCTGATGGCGTTCTCTTCCACACCGTTTTCTCCCTGACTACGTGACAAAATCGTCATTATCATTATAATCCATGGTGACAAGTCGCGTCAAGTATGGTCAAAAGGATGACCTACGTCAATTACAGTATAATTACGTCATTATCCGGGCTGAGACAGTGGAGTTTTTCATCTATGAAGAACCGTAAACACAAGCCGATGAATTACCCATGGAACGCGGAGCAGGCAGCGCACATGAAGATGCGCCAGAAGCAAAATCTGGAAATATCCCTGCGTAATCCCAATGAACACTGGATGGCGGACAAACTGTCTCAAACCAACGTCAAATGGAGTCGGCAGAGTCAACGAGGGTTCCGTATTTTCGATTTCTGGTGCCACACGCTCGGGATCGCTGTCGAAGTCGATGGACCCGAGCACAACAAGCGATACGACGCTTTCCGTGACTCCGAGAACCTCAGAGTGAGCGGCATCGTCGTTCTGCGCGTCAGAAACCGCAACGAGAGAGACGCCAAGAAAGCGCTCGATTTTATTTCCCGCGCAGAGACGTGGAACGAACGTCGAGCACGCATGGGACTGAAACTCATCAAATAACAGGCACAAAAAAGCGCGATTTCGCGCTCACCTACTCAACTTCGCTTTTCGTAGCGGAACTATGTGCCTGCGTGCCCGCTACGCCCCTAGCACCCTGCCCCCACCCCATGCTCAATTTTTTACGCTGGGAACAATCTCGCTGTCAATCTCCCCATTTGGGTAGTTGACGCTATTTTTTCTCATTTTTTGCGGGCGATGCGCTCACTCGCTGCGTTGCACGGGGACGCTGCACTCGCTAGAGCGTGCCGTTTCTGCTGACTTTTTTCTTCCCGAGGTTGGGGGTCAGGGTGCATTATTTGAAAAAATTACAATGAATGTACTAACTAACTCACATATATGTTGAGCGCTCACGGAGTTGAGCGAGAGCGAGACGCTCACATACGTACGCGAGAGACTCTCGCTCACATTGACAGAGCGAGAGTCAATGCGTTATAAAAGAGAGCGTTGATAGTGAGACGATCACTAGTGCGATCAACAGAGCGACGCGAGAGCGCTCACGCAGTAATTGAGAATCGGAGACGGATGAGAGACGCGAGAGCGACGCAGTGCGTCGCAGTGTGTATGTGACGCGCGCTCAATTGAGAGCGCGCGAGAGTGTGAGCGCTCACGGAGTGAGCGTAGAGAGTAGCGACAGAATGACGAGCAAGAGCAAGAGCGAGAGCGCAGTGAGCGAGAGCGCAGTGAGCGAGTTGAGCGAGAGCGAGACACGCGAGAGCGAGACGCTCACGGAGCAAGAGTTGATCGCAGAGACGATCAACACTCTCGCTAGTGAGACGGAGTTACTCCGTAGCGCAGTAGTGCGAATAGCGCTCGACAGTCTCACAGAGAGAGAGCGAAATGAAACGCTCTTTTCGCGAGACTGGAACGCGGATAGGACTGTCGCGAGTTACTACGTGTTCGGACACGAGTTCACACTTACAAGGACGGAGTTCGGAACATGGAAGAGTAGCAAGATTCCAGTGCGCTACTACTTCTCGGACGGAGTAGAGAAGAGCGAAATACTGGAAGAGAAGAGCGACGATGCGAGTACGTATCCAACGGATCAACGCAGAGCGCTCAAAAATGTGATTACGCGATTCAACAATCACATCCAACTTATTGTCGAGTCTCACGCGACTGACGCAGAAAATGCGAAACGGAGTAAGAGCGAGACAGTACGTATCAACGCAGAGCAACTCGCTAACGCAGAGCGCGAGAAGCAAGAAGCACTCGCGCTAGCGAGTGAGCGAGACGCGACGATCAGAGAGTTGCAAGAGCAACTCGCACAAGCACTCGCGAAACAGAGCGCGAGTTAGAGAGCAAGAGAGAGCGCGCGATAGCGCGCTCTCTCACTCACACTGGAAGAGAGAGAGCAACATGACGCTTAACAGTAGTCTCGCAATTGCGAGACTTAATCGCGCGAGTGAGCAACTCCAACGCGCGATAGATAACGCGCGCGAGTGCGCAGAGTTCGAGCAAGAGCAACTCGCAAACATGACGCGAGACGTAGAAGAGTTCGTTGAGCGTCTCGACACACTGGAAGAGCAACTAGAGTTGCTCTCGCAGTAGTTGAGCAAGAGAGACTCGCGCGCGAGTTGCGCGCGAGTCTCTCTCTCGCGCACAAGCCGGGCCGGTTCATTCTCGGCCCGGCTCCGCCACCGGCTGCCCCGCGTGGCGCGGCTCGGCGCGCCAAAAAATCCCGGCCCGCCTCGCCGCCGTCCCGCCCGGCCCGCCGTGGCATACCACCGCCGCCGCCTGCCGGGAAAGTAACCAGCCGGGCCTAGCCAAGGAATACCGTTCCCGTCCCGTACCACAGGCCGGTTCATTCCCAATCGGCGCGCCTTGGCCCGGCTTGACATTCCCATCCCCGAAAATAACACGCCGGACGGTGGCGCACCTTGACTTCTTGCCTCGGTTCGGTGTACCCTGCGCGGGGTCCACCGAAAACCGAACCGTTCCGCGCCGAGCGCAGCAATTGCGGCCAGCACAATCGGCGCGGCTAGGCGAACCGCCGCCCGCCTCGGTCGGGAGAGTAACCACCCACACGTAGCCAGAAGATCACATAACCGTCCCGTACAACAGGCCGACACAGTCTTATAGGCGCGGCGCGGCGCACCTTGGCGTGCCGAAAACCGGTTGGCGCTCGGGAGCACGGTCAGGCTCAATTTATCGGCGCGGGCAGCCTGCAATCGCTGCGTGGACGCATAAATTAGCCATGAATGAAGCGGGGAGGTTAGGTAAAGGCTTCCCCCGCCCTCTGCCTGATGCCGATCCCATGCTGTACTGGCGTTGCTGATGCGATGTTTCCCGTGATATGCGTTCCCATACGTTTCATCCCACTTCATTGCGGTAGCGTCATTCTGGTTGCGTTCTGTGCCTATATCTGTCTTATCTGCCTTTCTCTGCTGCTTCGCCTTTATATATCTACCTCTAGAGATGAACATGCCTTTTCTGCTATTGGGGGTTATGTTGCTGCCTGCGTTGCTGCTGGCGGGTGGCGCTCCCTTGACGTGGCTAGGTGTGGTGTACGCAGCCGTTCTCGGGGGAGCTGGAGCGATTCCCTTCCTGTCGTGCCTTTTTTCTGTTGCCGGGGAGCGCTGGTCAGGGAGCGCTATTCGGGCCGGTTGGACCTGATCCCGCATCCGGTTGGTTCCATGCGTTCCCTGCATTTCTGACGCCGGTTAGTCCTCGGTTGCCTTTGCTGCCGTCTCGTTTTGAGCAGCACACCGACGTACTCATTTCCCATGGCCACCGTTTCCTGCCGCTTGATGACGGTTCCGTATCCTCGGGCCTTATGCCTTGGGTGAATACAGAACCGAACCATTTCTGTGCTCGGTCGGTTCCCATAACTGGCCCGGTTGATCCTGATTTCATTTGGCTCGGCTACCCGTACCAATCTCGTTCTACGCGGCATCATTTCTGATGCCGTCTCGTTCTGGTATTTCCTCAGTTGCCGTCTCGATCCGGTTTACTTGCTACAGGTTGCAAGAATCCGGTATGGACTCTTGTACAAATACATTCCGGTGTTCTCGTCGAGCACATACACGGCATGGTTCACAGTGCTGCGCGTGTGATCGCTGGCAATTCCGAGCACTTTCGTTTTGCCGATGTAGTTCTCGGGGTCTTCATGCGCGAGTTCACAGCGGCACGTCGCACAGACGGCTTTCAGTTTCAGCGTTGGATACTCAGCCGTGATGTACTTCATGTACACGGCCAGCACTCCACATTCCGGCACGGGCATCAAACGGAACTGTCCGCCGAAGTATTTCGGGGGATTCGGAGCGGCATCCACTCTCGCGTCCTGCTCGGCTTGGACAAGTGCGATTCCAGCGGCTCCAACTCCACGCTTGCGGACGACCCGTCCGCTTGCGCTCAGTTCTACAACCCGCTCAACTGGCGGCTTGATTCCATACATCCGCATCTTTTTTGACCGCTCTATGTCGGTCATTTCGACTCCAGCGAACTTGGCGTCGAATTGCTCCTGTGTCAACGGCATTGATGTGTCTCCCATCAATTAGAGCGGGAACAGTTTGCTCCCGCTCAACATTCGGTTTCGCTAAATCAGGTTGAATGCTTTGCCCAACTCCTGAATTGCCAATTCCTGCTCGGCGCTGAACTGGAGCGGCTGCGCAACTCCGTACTCAGCGGCGAACTCGTCGGTCGTCTCGTTGAAACTGATGGTGACTCCGATGACGGCGATCAACTCTCCAAACGCGGGGTCCATCTCATCGGCGATGTCGTTCGCGTTGTTCCATCGACCGAGATTCGATCCGAAGACTTGAGCCGCTTTTTTCGCGTCGAGCGCATAATCGTAGGTTTGTTCTTTCACGGTGATCTTGGAACACTCAAAGTCCAAGCCTCCGTTTCCTGCGTCGTGTGCGGTCTGATAAGTAACGGTTACAACTGCTGTGGTCATGACGTGTCTCCCGTCGTGATCTGAGGCTGAGTTCCTGCGCTTGCAGGGCTCACTACAATTATAACATATGCCGCACTCTCTTGTCAAGGACGGCCAGAACATGAAAAAAGGACGGGAACAGCAATGCTCCCGTCCGTGATCCGGCTATTCCTCTTCCCCGTGCCAGTCGTGCTCTTCACACCAGTCGATAACCCCGACCATTCCTCCGTAATCCCATTTGTTGTATTTCTCCTTCCACTCGGCAAAGCTGATCGTGGTCATTTCGATCCGCACGAACTGCGCCGCATAGCTTCCGGTGACTTGGAGAGGGCCATCCTCTTTGATGTGCTTGATCGTCTCGGCGACTTCTCTATCGGCATACTCCTTATCGGCGTTTCGGAAGCACATCGGATCGGTGAGTTCTTCCTCACCGAAGATCCATTCGCCGTTCGCATCCTTGTCCTGCGCCGACTTCCAGACTTCCCGGATGACGATCACTTCGCGCTCAGGCTTTCCAGTAGAGCCGTCAGTTCATCCTCATTCGACACATGGTGCTCGTCGCAGTAGCCGCTTCCAATATCGCCTTCCTTTCCGCAAACTTTGCAGATACCCATGAGATCATCATCGTCGGCTTCATCCTCGTCGGGATCATACGGATAGCTGCCGTTCTCAATGTCGGCTTCCATCACAAACCGCTGCTGCTCAGCGGCATATTCGTCATCGGTCAATCTCCGCTGGAACGAGTGATCCTGATGACCGTGTTCGCTGCGGTGCCATCCACACTCGATGCACGTGGGATCGTCGTCCTCGCCTTCATTGATCTGCGCGTCTGCGCGCGCATAGGCATCCTCTCGCTCGGCTTCCTGATAGAACTCGACCAGCAACTCGTACTGCCGAGCGTTCTCGTCGATCAGCTCGGCTATCTCGAACATCAGCTCTTCACGTGAGGCGTCCTTGCGGATGCCTGTGAGCATCCGGGCCACATCAACGCTCCGTGCATCAACGGCTGTCTCCGCAGCGGCCCTCAGCACATGCGGATCATGTACGACCGAGGTGTTCCTGTTCTGGATGTTCACAACTTCCCGGATGATCAAGCGCTCGATCATCTCGGCGTCAAATGTCTGCGTCTCTTTGGTCATCGAATCTCTCCCTCAACGACGTCCGGGAGCACAGTTGCTCCCGGACTCCAAACGGTTTAGATGCACATCGCCTGATTGTTGGATTCCCACTGCATGTACTGGTTGTAGCGCAGCAGCCGTTCCTCTTCCGGGGTGATCATCCGTTCCCACTCGATCAGCGCGTAGTCTCGATGCCAGTCCGTATTGAGACTCGATCCGTCCGGTGAGTAGTGATCACGAAACCACAGATCGCATGTGATGGTTTCGATCAACGCGGCTTGCAGCGTCTCAACCGACGTTTGTGGCCCGTTGATGACGTGAATCCAGTCAGGACGGCCAATCGAATTGATGTGGCTCTTGCAGTGGATCAAACCGAGGTCGTCGCAGTCGTAGCAGGCGTCCGCTCTCTCGGTTTCACGGAACTGGCAATGACAGATCAGCATGTTGTCGGGAATCATCAACGGTTGCAGTCCGTTCGCTTCCATCACTTGGGCGTCCGTCATTCCCTTGTATGGAACTGCCATGCTCGGAACGGTTTCAATCTCCGATCCGTCCTGCCAACATTTGTAGAACGTCACGCTGTGGCGATTCTTTTCGTGGCAACTCCAGATTGTGCCGAGTTGATCCATGAAGCGACTCCGGGGTCGAATGATCTGACCGAAACGGAACAGCGGCGGTTCCTCGAACGGGATGTCGCTCCAATGCGGCCCGTTTTCTCCGTCCGCATACGGCAGGAACGCTTCGGGATTCTCACGTTCATCCCGAGCGTAATACTCGGCTTCTTCCAAGCGGGCATACGTGTCCTCGGCAAGATTCATCGGATGATCTGTGGCGTAAAAGTTCACGTTCTCATACATGGCGCTGATGTGTCTCCCATCAAAAATGTCCGGCTGCTCAGTTGCAGCCGGACTCCAAACTCAGGTCAAACTACTTGCTCAACTCATTGACGGCTGCACGCATCTGCAAGGCGGCAATTCCTTGCTCCATCGTTTTGGCGTTGAACACTGCTTCCAGCAAGGGGTCGGAAGATTCGGCATTGCGCATTTCGGTCAGTGCAACTTCACCGTACACAACTCCGGTTTCTCCGAATCCGCAATCCTCGGCGGGCATCGAATCTTCGTACTCGTGTGTTGCCGTGAACTCTTCGACCGTCATGATCGAAACGCTGTGCATGTCCCCTTCACGGAACGACGCCGATCCTGAATCCGCATAAATGCTGGCGAAGTGATTCAGCACTTCAATTGCGGTTTCCAGCGTCTCGGCTGAATACTGATACGTCTCTCGACCGTCGTTCTCCGTGAACTTCACTTCAACCACGTACTTCTTTGCCATCGACTTGTCTCCCGTCGATAATCCGGTTTTGATCTGCGCATACAGATCACATCGCAATTATAACACACGCCGCAGTTCTGTGTCAAGTAATGGTCGGGATACAAAAAAGCGGCAGCATGAGCGTCGGTTAGACGTCATGCTGCCGCTGAATGTCAGCCCACTGATATGTGTCGTACCTAGTGACAGGGCCGAATATACGTGCTCAATTCAGTCGAGCCATTAGCTCATCCGTAGGCGCTGTACGAGCCGTCCTCGAAGACTGTGCAGAACGGCAAGTCCTTCTCGACCATGGCTCCAACTGTCCTCGGCATTCCAAAGTATCCCCAGCGAGCGTAGTACCGTGCGCGCTTGGTGCAGTAGTCATTCCGGTTGTAATCGAACGTGGCATGATAGTGCGTGGGCGACTTTTTGTCGTCGCAACCTAGCCGTTTCATGGTGATGCTATCTCGCACCTTTCCTTCCTTACCCAACATCTGTGCCCAGCCTTTGCAATCATTGGTGTAGCCAATGGCTGATACGTGCTGGCTCATTCCAAATGCCATGCTGATGAACAGGATCAATGCCATGAACAAGTGCGGGTTGAGTATCCGCTTGATCAGGCTGGCGTCCTCCTTACTGACCGTAATATCGACATCAAAGCCTTCAGATATGTCCAGAGCCGCTTCCACGTACTCCCGCAGATGCTCCGGCGTCTCTGCGCTGTCCTCCAGCACCGACAACTCTGCAACCGTAAACTTCATCGAATCTCTCCCTTGTAAATACATGCCTTACGCGCGCGTGTGCGCATTAAATGGAAGGCGCTGACTGGCGCTCATTTGTTACGCATCGGCATCATCCGCGTCATCAAAATTGAATACGGGAACGTCGTCGTCGGCAACGACATTGACTTGGAAGCCGACATAGATTTCGAGCGGCGATCCATTCACAGCAAACACCGACCCGAGCGTAGGATTGTTGGCAGGCGTGGTGTCGATGACATAGCCTTGAATCTCGTCGAAAAGCTGGTCAAGCGTGTCGAAAATGTGTATTTCGCCAGCCTGCGCATCTCCCCATGTCTTTGCTGTACCGTCCTCTGCCGTCGTCAGGACGGGCGAGTAGTAGTCGGTCAGGGCGTACTTCAATTCGGTTCCCTCTCCTTGGTTTGCCTCCGCAAACACAGATAGGGGTGCGGACACAGCGTCCGCACCCCGTCAATTATTGACCGCTAGTTGTAGAACGTCGGAACGTACCCCGTCACTTCGTCCCAGTTGATGTCTGACGCAGCGTGTGCGTCCACAAGTTCGTAGGTCGTCTCACTCCACTCAACTTCGTTGTCGATACGTTTCTCACCGTCAGGAATCTGAGCGGAGTCGATTGCGTTCTCAGCGACGAAAATGCGGTCGTCGTCGATGCTCCGCGCGAACGCTTTGAACCGAGCAATGTCCGCTTCCGTATATCCGGCCTCGTTTTCTATGGTCGTCGAATACGTGACTGAAATCCGAAGCTGCTTTTTGTTGGCCGACATGTGTTGTCTCCTGTTTGTAGGCCGTCGCTCCTGCGCGTGCAGGTCGTACTCTAATTATAACACATGCCGTACTTCTGTGTCAAGGATTACCAGCCGCTGTGTTACTCTCGGTCAGGGTCAGCCTTTATTTTCAGCCTGATCGTTGCGTCACCGGAAACCATCTCGGTTTCTCCGTCGGGGCCGATAATCGTCACGTCAAGTTCGCCAAAATCTGAAACCACATCCATCAGTTGGCGAAACTGATCCCGCTGTCTCAGGCGCTGTTGCTGGACCGTCTCGTCGTACATCGGGAACACTTCACAGATTCCCCACTCGCTTAGCCCCGGATCATCGAGGTTATAGGCATACGACATATTGCCGCCTGTGTAATACCCGTCCTCCAGAATCTCTCCATCCTTACCAACCGTGATCGCTTGGAGCGGGCCGTTGTCGTAGATGTATGCGATCCGACCGTACTGACTGCTCCACAAACCGAACCGGGCGTTGTCTCCTGCCAACCGGACGAACGCTTCCAGATCGGCATAAAGCGGATCGGCGTATGTCCTGACGGTGACATCACGCTCCACAAGCTCCCCGTTCAGATCAAGCATGTTGACGTTGTTGCCTTGAATATGAACCACGATGCGCTCGTCCGAGTCCGGTTCCAGCGTCTCGGCAAGAGCAACCATCATCGACGTTCCGACTCCCGGATCGATGCGATCAACGAACTTGCCCGGAAAGTTGGAACACAAGATGATCGTGTCGGCGATATAACTCGCCGCTGCCATGATTTCCTCTCGGGTGATTCCTTCGCCTGCGTCACTCATCAACAATCCGCCTTCTTCAATGGATCGAACTCGATCCCGGATGCCTTCTCACCGATTGCGATACTGACCATCAACTGATTGACCAGTTCCTTTGCTTGCTCCAAGCCGATGAAGATGACATTGGCTTCCTCTGCGTGTTCGTTGAACATCGCCAGTCCGATGTGTTCGCAGATGCCCTTGTCCTTGTTGGCGCTGACGTTGAGGATTCCAACACCGTCCCGCTTCTTGCACGCATCGTTCGGGCAGCAACTCTCACCGCCTCGGACAAGACGTGAGTCCCGCAAGATAGATTCGTTCTCGTCTCGCAACCGACTCATCATGGCTTCCGAGAAGTTCTTCGACTTCTTCTTGGCTGACCGTGCCTTCGTCATTTTTTCCTTTCCAACCTTGTCCTTGTCGGACTCGTTGAATCGGCGCAACATCTTACCGAGCTTCTCTCGCTCGTCATCACTCAACGGCATTCCTGTCTCCTGATCCTGTAAACCCTAGGCAGCGCTCTGTTGCGCTGCCCTCAACTCACTCGCACGCACTGCGTAGGCTGTGTCCAGATTCATGCCGAACTCAGTCGTCCACGTCGTGAACTGGCAATGGAACTTGACGGCTGTCTCATAGACAGTGGTCAACATTTCAAGGTTATCCATCGTCAACACCTGCTCGAACATCGTGAGCACTTGGCGCTGATGTGCAGACGGCGGATAAAGTTCGCATTTCAGAACTCTGCGGCCATCTTCAATAACCGTGAACTCCAAGTGGCGCATGTGCATGATCTGGTTGATCCGCTTGCGCTGCTCGGCTTCCAACTCTTTGATCTTGCGAACGGCTTCTCTCCGCAACATTTCCGCCTCGCGCATTTGTCTGCCGAGGTCTTCCAATTCCAGATCAATGCCTTCGTTCAACGTAGCCATCTTGTGTCTCCCTTGATGGTGAACCAGTTCCGCTCGCGTGTGAGCGTATAAGGAATTATACACTTCGGCGTCTACTCACGTCAAGCAGCGGCTAGAGGACAACAAAAAAAGGGGAGCCACTCTTTCGAGCAACTCCCCTTCCCGCGAGTGTGTGTGTGATTCGCGTGTGCTTGTGTGAGCAGGCGTAGTTTACTGAGCGGCGCGGAACTCTTCCATGCTGCCGAAGCCGAGACGCGTGAGCATCTCTTCGATCATGGCGTCCTTCTTCGCATTTTCCTCGGCAATGACTGCGTTCTCAGCCTGCACTGCTTCCAGCTTGACCTTCAGCGAGTGCCGACCAGTTCCACGCTCCGGTGGGTAGATCGCGTTCCACGCTTCGGTGACAGCATGAACAGCAAGCTGCCGTCCGCTCCACTCCATAACCGAACGCAGATCAACCTGTGGGTTACGCACGACCGGCGAAACATAGAGTTCAGCCAGACCGTCCGCTTTCTCCGGAACCTTCTTGAACGACTCGATTGGAGCCGTTCGGATAATGAGTTCCGCATCACCCCAGAGACGAAATGTAACCGTTCCATCGTCATGCTCGATGAAGTCACAGGTGAATCCTCCGAGCAGATCGTTGGCGGGGGTCGGCTCGTCCTGATCGTAACCGTCCTCATTCCCGTTCTCTTCGAGTTCGGGATCGTGGAATCCACCACTCAACTTGACGACGTTATTCTTCTTGGCAGCAGGCATTAGGTTCTCTCCGATTCTGACAAACAAACAGCCTGCACAATTGCAGGCATGTCACAACAACGACTGATTACTACGTGGCTAATCGCTACGCACCCTCCTTCAACTTTGCCGACTCGCGCGACGCGATGGCATCAAACAACGAGTCTCTGTAATCGGCGATATGCTCGTCGATCCACTTCGCTCGGTGCTTGCAAAAATACCCTCGCATCTGATACGCGGGGCACGTACATGAATCACCGGACACGATATATCGTCCGGGTGATCCGTCTCGGTAGGCAATCATTTCCACGCGCGAACGTGGCATCGGCTTCAGACGAACACCTTCGATGCGAGCCAACATACTCATGCGGGCCAGCGTGTCAATGTCCGTCGGTAAAATGCGCTTGACCATCGCGATGTCCTTTCCTTACAAAATCATGATAATACGTGGCGTCAACACGTGTCAACTCAGGCTACTTTCGCAATTTTCTGGCAAATAAACTCATATGATCGGAGATAACCGATCCATTTATCTTCGGCATACTCTCGCTCGATTCCGACAACCAGATCGCTTTCCAGCCGATGATCTATACCGTTCATCTGCACAACCAGCCAATCTCTCTGTGCGACTAGATCGTCCATTGACTCAGGCTTTTCAGCGACTAACCTACGATCTTTCATAATCATTCCCGATAAAGAATCGAGGGCGATATGCACGTCATATCTACCCCCGAAACAGTGATAGAGCCGAGACTAACTTCCACACTCTGACAATTGACCTTACATACACGTCTCCCCTTCCATAACAAAAAACCCGTGTCTGCGACAGCGCGGGGAGACACCGTCTGTCGCAGATCATCGGGCAGCAAGTCAGTGCCTAAGCAGAACTGATGCTGTAAACATTATCGCTCATGGCGACAACTCACGTCAACACCCAGAAGTTACAGATCGCCGTCCCGGAGCGCTGCTTTCGCTTCCTTATAAAGCGCGTGCGCGCGCGCGTAAGGCGCAGAATCAGGATCGTACTTGCCTTCAACCAGCATCATCGCAAGGCACGCACGCGCATATTTCCGTACCCTGTCCAAGCGATCTATCGGCATGAATCCGACGACCTCGATGTAGTTTTTCCTGTCGCCGGGCCTAACCACGATCAGTCCTCTGGCTTCCAGATGACGCAGGTAATACATGAACAACCTGTGCGTCTTGATGCCTAACATAGCGGCCATTTCCGGCATCGGCGGGATATACCCCCGTGTATCCAACATGTGCCGCAGAATGTCGTAGACCGCTTGTTCGCGGTCTACGTTTTTCTGCCAAGGGCGCGGATTGTCCCACTCGGGATTCTCCTTATGCGTCATCGGAGAGTTGCCACGTCAGAACGCTTCTTCTGCATCAGCCGATCTTCCAAATCCTGCATGAACCGCATCTGTGAATCGGCTCCTGCTCCATCCTGAATGGCATCAACGACTTCCCGCTTCTTGTTGATCAGCCGGACAATCTCTTCGTCGATGGTGTTCATCGCAACAAGGTTCCAGATCATCACGTTGTCTTTCTGCCCGATCCGATGACAACGGTCCGCAGCTTGATCCATCGTTTTCGGATTCCAGCCGAACTCGTAAAAACAGACATGACTACTTGCGGTCAGTGTCAATCCTTCGCCCATCGCATTCATATTACCGATGATCAGTCTGCACTTGGGATCGTTCTGGAAGCGATCAACGAGCGGCATTCGTTTGTCCACTTGGACTCCACCGTGAATGTGAATAGCACCGAACTTACTCGCATACATACGGGAGAGAAGTTCAATATCTTCGGTGTGTAATCCGAAGACAACCAGCTTTTCATCACTGTTGGCAAGAAACTCTCCGATCCATTGCTGAACCTGCGAACGCTTGCCCTTCGCTGCTGTCTGTTTCAGCGCCTCCCAACGCAACATGCGCTCGTTCTGTGCGCCAATTCCATACGCTTCCTGATACCGCCGCTTCTTCTCATGTTCGAGAATCTCTTCCCATGACACTTTGAGCTTGGCCGCGTTGATCTTGGCATGGATCGTCGTCTCTGTGAGCCAGTTCTCGTTTTCAATCTTCTTCATGGCGAAGAAATGAGCGATGTCCGCTTCTGCCCGGTCGTATTCCTCCCGATTATCGATTTCCAACGGAACATCGGTGTACATCTTGTCGGGCAGATCACGCAGCACGTCTTTCTTCTGCCGTCTGACGAGACAGATCGTGCGGGCTCGTGTGTTCAGTTCGTGGAGACGACCCACATCCGCTTTGTCGTAGCGCCGCTTGAACTTTCCTACGCCGCCGAATGAGTCTGCATATCCGAGCAGGGAGATAATTTGGAAGAACTCCATCGGTCGATTCACAACGGGTGTTCCAGAAAGGAAAATCCGTCGCGCCGATGTGTTTTCGAGCAGATATTCAACGGCCTGCGTCTGCTGCGCTGCGTGGTTTTTCAACGCATGGGCCTCATCACATATGATCGCTCCGGGGTTGTACTTGACCAGATTCGTCATCCATTTGTCGATGACCTTGACGTTGTAGTTGATGATCACCATGTCATAGATCGGTGATCCATCGAAGTGTGTCAACGGCTCAGCGCTTCCGCTCAACACTTTGACCTTCACGTGTGGAAGCCACTTCTTCGCTTCTCGTGCCCAGTTCTGCTTCACCGAAGCAGGACAGATCACAATCACCGGAAAGTTGCTCATCGACTGGACAGCGCCCAGCGCTTGCATGGTCTTTCCAAGTCCGGGTTCATCTGCAATCAACACGTTATGGACGGTGTTCGCATACTCTACCCCTGCACGCTGAAAGCCGTACAGTGTTCCGTTCAGTCCGGGAATGTCGAAGTCGCTCTCAGCGGCTGAACTCAATTCAACCTTCCGAGCGAACTCACCCATCAACACGTCACACGCTTGGTAGACAACATCTGGTATGTCGTATCCCCATCGCAGCGCAATGTCGAAAACAGGTTCCAAACAGTCGATCTGAAGCGGTACGCTCCAGAACTTCTCTTTCGGATGCCACTGCTTCTGTGGAATATTGGTCTTGATTTCGTTGACCAACTCCTGATTAAGTTCCTGTCGCAGAACCAGCAACAGCTTCCCATGGACCTCGTCGATATTCAGGGATCGCGTTTGCTGCTCTTCACGGTTCTCAGGACTGGCTGCGCGTTGTTCACGCTCGCGTTTTAAATCGGAAGACGAGCGCGCACGCACAGGCTCGTCGATGTCCGGGACTGCACTCCACCATGGAAGCAACTGCCGCTTGCTGTACCGAGTCAGCATCCTGCGTGCTGCCCACAACTGACGCGGTGTCCACTGATCGAACGGTTGCTCCGCAAGACTGTGCCCGAGCTTTGCGTCAATCTTGTTGAAGCCTTGTCCGTCCGGGACACGCGCTCCATCACATTTCCCTGCGAGATAGCGGGTCAGCACATACACGACTTCATTGGGCGAGTTCGCGACGTCCTCCCCGATCCGCAGTGGTAGATGTTCCGATTTCTCCGGTTCATCTACTTTCGACAACCGTCTGTCTTTCACCTGTCATCCTTTCGCAAAACAACGTGTAGATCACGAAGTATACTCTTCGGCGTCTACTAGCGTCAAGGACGGGAATTGATTCACGGGTTCCTGTGCGGTGGTGGTGCTCATATCTCTTTGTTCCCAAACCGCACCGTAGATGCGACGCAAATGCCAGCAGAAAACGGCTCCCAAGCGCCGTCATCGCGTGCATAGGAGCCTACCTCCCGCCACCAGCGCGTGCGCATGAGTAACCGTCGGTAATTAGCCAAATACTAATAGATATGTGCATGTAACAGGGGTGAAATCAGGCAGAATCGGCGGGGCCGCCGAGATTGTCCATCGCTGCTGCCGCCGCGTAGTGCCAGAGAAACTCCAGCATGGCGGCCAGCTTCACATTGTTGAGGTTGACGGGGATCGGGATCGGACGGTTGAGT